>Ga0209726_10000039_pt1 | contig 255544 bp, 260 predicted proteins | sample Subgrocontami54m_FD_187453 | JGI IMG/M metagenome (GOLD analysis project Ga0209726, IMG submission 187453) | Subsurface groundwater microbial communities from S. Glens Falls, New York, USA - GMW46 contaminated, 5.4 m (SPAdes) (version 3) | ecosystem: Environmental > Aquatic > Deep subsurface...
AGACTTTTCCAATTGGAAAGTTCCTGCGCAGCGGCGTTGAGAGTAAGCGCAAGTTCATCCTGATTTCGGGTGTAGGAATTCGTATCCCCGAAAGAAGTGGTGTTGAAATAAGAAGTGAGAGAAGTGATGGGCATAAAATTTTAAACCTCCCTCAAATACGTTTTTCTTAAAGCCTTTTCAATCGCTTCTTGAACCCCGTGATCCTTCTCATCCTCCCCGCGAAGAGTCAGGGCCGCCAAAATATCTTCCCGACGGGTTTGCATGGCGCCCATGGCTTTGGCCGATTCGATGCGAGTTTGGGGGTCGGGATCGCTTAGTAAAACCAGAAGAGGAGGATAGGCCTCAGGATTATAAATACTCCTTCGACTCAATAGTCGTGCAGACAAGCGACTGATATCCGGATTGGAATGAGAAAGGCCAGCGATTAAAGCAGGATGTGCGTCATACCCCAACTTTTCTAAAACCTCTTCTGCCGCATTTCGGTAAACAGCAAGAGGATGTCCCAGAAGACTTGTCAATCTTGGGACAGCTTCTTTTCCGGCAACCGCCAATACTTTGATGGCCTGGGTTTGCACAAGAGGGTCTCTATCTTCTACACATTTTAATACTTCTTCAAAGAGCAGATAAGCTCTGGTGTCTAGCCGTTCACAAGCCAGAAGAGCAAAAAAACGAACTCTGGGATCTGCTTCTTGCAAACAATGACTCAAAGTTCTGGTCACTTTTCTCTCTTTTTCATAAAACTGCATCCTGCCCAAAGCGTCTGCATATCGGCGACGAGTTTCAGGATTTGTTTCTTGATATCCCCGCAAAAGATGAATCATGGCGGGCTCACCGATATGAACCAGGGCCCATTCTGCAGAAGCACTCTGGAAAGAGTCCGCTTCCCGTAATAATCTTATTAAATCGGGAATCGCAGCACATGCAAGGATGACTCTTTCTTCACAAGCATACAAAATATTTCCCAAAGAATGAGCCGCTATCGCCCGATTTTCTGGGCGTTTTAAAAATCCCATAATTTTTGGGATGGCAGGCTTGCCCGCACTGCCCAAAGAGCCCACGGCCAGCAAAGCCGTAGATTGAACTTTTTGATGAGGATCATCCAATAATCTTATCAAATCCCCCGCAGCATCCTCTTTCTCATTCATATACAACAAAACTTTGGCCGCCTCTGCACGAGTTTTTGGATCTTGGTTTCCCAAACGCGCTCGCAAGGCAGGCAAGGCTCTTCCCTCAATTGTTTGCAGGGTGGGAATATGATCTGCTGCAATGGCTTGCGCAAATCGGGCCAAATAAGCTTCTGATTTTCTCAAGTTTTCACTGACAGCAGTTTCTTCTACTTCGGTTCTCAAAGGGGGAGCTAAACTACGTCTGCCTGTGCTTTCAGGTTGTTGAATTCTACTGATAAGAAAATCTTCCGAATCTCCTTCTAATCTTAAGTGGGGTTGTAAAGCCCTAATTTTATCATAGTAATTCCAAAAAGAAGCTTGAAGAGATCCACTTTCTATCTGAGAGATATGAGTTTGACCTCTGATCCCACTTATTTCTCCCAATTTGCTCTGAGTCAAACCTTTAGCCTCTCTTCTGGATCGGATAAAAGCTCCCAATTTTTTTCGATCTAATTTTGGAAGCGGAGCTGCTCCGCCACCACCTCCACTGACCGTGGGATCTGAAGAGTCTATGGTGCTCAAACTAAGTCCGGCAAGACCTGCGGGATGAAGAGGGCGTGTGAGTTTTTCTGCGCTATCTTGGAGGGAACCTAAAACTCTTTTTCCAAAATTTTGTAGGGGCGTATTGCAATACGCCCCTACATTCATATTTCTGGATCGAAGACTCATTCTTTGTTCCACTGAACTGACAACTCCTCTCGTGAGAGTCGTAAACATCCCCGATCCAAAATAACATCGAAGTCCCTGGATCATCGAATGCAGAAATGCCCCGTTTGCGGCGCCATTACCGGATTTCTTTTCGCACAGCATCCCCCGACCGGCTGAGGCCAAACCTTGCATCAGTTGAATGACAACAAAGCTTTGTCCCGCTCCCAAAAGACCCATCCCCCGCACACTGCTCTGATCCATCATTTTCGCCCAAAAACCTTCTTCCTCTCCTTCATTTCCAAAAGCCTGGTTGAGAATCCCCGTCAGGCCGGTGTCTGCCATAGCTCCGGCGGCAAACGTAAAAGCATTCGCCAAAAAGGGAACCGCACAAAGAGCAGGCGTAGCGCCCAAAAGAACCCGGGCCGCCAGTCTTCCGCCTTCAAAAAATCCTCCCCCGGCACTCATCGTGAGAAGACTTTTCCAATTGGAAAGTTCCTGCGCAGCGGCGTTGAGAGTAAGCGCAAGTTCATCCTGATTTCGGGTGTAGGAATTCGTATCCCCGAAAGAAGTGGTGTTGAAATAAGAAGTGAGAGAAGTGACTGAAGACATAAGCTGGATGTTGCTTCGGTAGGTGTTACTTTTAGTTGCTAAAAAATTTTACAAAATTCTTTATTTTTATTTTAAGACGTACCCGAGATGTTTACATATCCTATACTTTCCCATCTCGACACACGACAAAATTATGGAGAAGACAGATGGAACCGAAGACACAATTCGAATTATCTCGGCCAGAAAGGCAACAAAATATGAATGCAAAAATTACGAAAAAGAAATCGCGCACTCCCTTAAAGAAATTAAGGGCCATGAAAGATAAAGAAATCGATTTTTCTGATATCCCTCCTCTTGATGCTCATTTTTTCAAAAATGTAAAGCTCCGTTTGCCCCACACGAAACTAATCGTGACGATGAGACTCGACCCAGATATCTTGGATTGGTTTAAGGAAAAAGGGAAAGGCTATCAAACCCGAATGAACGCGGTATTACGGATGTATATTGAAGCCCAGAGTCATTAGTCCAACTCCGTCTCACCCATCAAGAATTGATCGATCCCTCTCGCACATTTTCTACCCTCCGCAATCGCCCACACAATCAGGGAAGCGCCGCGATGGCTATCGCCCGCGGCAAATACTTTGGGGACGGAGGTCATATAATTTTCATCGATTTGAATATTTCCGCGGGCGTCGAGTTTGATTTGGGCTTGCTCCAATAATCCTTTTTTCTCGGGCCCCACAAAACCCATCGCGAGTAAAACCAAATCGGCTTCTATTTCAAATTCGGAACCGGGGATTTCTTTGGGTTGCAGCGCCCCTTCTGGAGATTTTACCCATTCCAATTTTACGGCGTGCAATTTTTTCAAGACCCCATTTTCTCCAGAAAGTTTTTTAGTCAGAATGGAGTAGTCGCGAATGTCGTGACGATATTTTTCTTCGGCTTCGTGATGGGCCGGAGAAGTTCTGAAAATGAAAGGCCACTGGGGCCAGGGATTATTGACATTTCTCTCTTCGGGGGGGCGGGATAAAAGTTCTAACTGATGGATTGCAGAGGCCCCTTGGCGAATGGCTGTACCTAAACAATCTGCGCCGGTATCACCGCCACCTAAAATAACAACTTTTTTATTTTTTGCGCTGAGCTGATTTTCAATTTTATCGCCGGCGATGGTTTTATTTTGCTGCGTCAAATATTCCATGGCGAGATACACGCCTTTTAATTCTCGCCCGGGGACTTGCAAGTCTCTCGCTTGGGTTGCGCCCTGACAAAGGGCAATCGCGTCAAAATCTTTTTGGAGTTGGTCGAAAGAAACGTTTTTTCCTACTGCAGCATTGGTTTTAAAAACAACACCCTCTGCACTCATCTGCTCCATTCTTTTATCAATTCTCTCTTTCACCATTTTAAAATCAGGAATTCCATAACGCAGGAGTCCCCCAATACGATCATCGCGCTCAAACACCACGACCTCGTGGCCCACACGCGCCAACTGCTGAGCACAAGCAAGTCCCGCGGGGCCTGAACCAATCACGGCCACTTTTTTACCCGTTAAAGTTTTCGGCGGCTCGGGCACAATCCAACCTTCTTTGAAGGCATGGTCGATAATATTAAATTCAATATATTTGATGGTGACGGGTTTTTCGTTAATTCCTAAAACACAGGCGCCTTCACAAGGAGCGGGGCAAAGAAGACCGGTAAATTCCGGGAAATTATTGGTGGCATGAAGTCGATCAATTGATTCTCTCCAGCGATTTTTATAGATAAGATCATTCCACTCCGGAATCAAATTCCCCAAGGGGCAACCCTGATTACAAAAAGGAACGCCGCAATCCATACAGCGTGCTGCCTGCTTTTGCAGACGATCGACCGGAAATTCTTTGTAGATTTCTTTGTAGTCGTGAAGACGTTCTTCGATCGCTCGTTCGGGGTAGCCCTCCCGGGAATATTCCATAAAACCTGTGATTTTACCCATAAAGCGCCGCCTCCAGAGACAAACCTTTTTCTTTCATTTTCTTTTTCACTTCGCTTAAGACTTTTTTGTAATCTTTGGGCATCACCTTTACAAAATGGATGAGTTCTTGTTCAAAATTTTTGAGAATTTTTTGGGCTGGCGTGCTGCCCGTGTATTTTGCGTGGTTTTCGATCAGTCGACGCAGCAGGATAATGTCTTCATCTTCGATGAGCGATTCCAACTCAACCATGTCAGGGTTGCAGTTTTTCCTGAATTCCTGGGCGGGGTCATAAACAAAAGCCACTCCACCACTCATGCCTGCCGCAAAATTTCTTCCGGTTTTTCCCAAAATGACCACCACTCCGCCGGTCATGTATTCACAACCGTGATCTCCCACTCCTTCCACCACGGTATGCGCTCCGCTGTTTCGCACACAAAATCGTTCACCCGCCAAGCCTCTAAAATAGGCCTCTCCACTGGTGGCACCGTAAAGCACGACATTTCCAATCAAAATATTTTGTTCGGGAATGAACACCGATTTTTTGGGAGGATAGACCATGATTTTCCCCCCCGAAAGTCCCTTGCCCACATAGTCGTTGGCATCTCCTTCCAAACGTAAGGTGATTCCCTTGGGAACAAAAGCTCCAAAACTTTGGCCGGCAGATCCCTGAAATTGAATTTGGATGGTATCTTCGGAAAGTCCTTTAAATCCGTACTCTCGGGTCAGTTTACTGCCGAGCATCGTTCCCACGGTTCGATTACGATTGGAAATGGGCATGGTTATTTTAACGGGCTTTCCGGTTTCTAGCGCGGGCCTCGCTTGCCGAATAAGTTCATGATCGAGGGCATTATCCAAACCATGATCTTGCTCCAAAATCTGACGAGTCGCGACGCCAGGGCCAACGGGCGGGCGATAGAAGATGTTCGAAAAATCCAGACCTTTTGATTTCCAATGGGCCAAGGCATGATTCATATCGAGCAAATCCGAACGGCCAATCATGTCTTCCACTCTTCTAAACCCAAGTTCCGCCATGAGTTCGCGCAGTTCTTCGGCCACAAAAAAGAAATAGTTGATCACACTCTCCGGAGTTCCCGTGAATTTTTTGCGCAACTCGGGATCTTGCGTGGCCACGCCCACCGGGCAGGTGTTGAGATGACAGACTCGCATCATGATACAACCCATCACCACGAGAGGCGCGGTGGAAAAACCAAATTCTTCAGCGCCGAGCATTGCTCCAATCGCCACATCCCGACCCGTCTTCATTTGCCCATCGGCTTCGACTGTAATGCGATCTCTCAGGCGATTCATCACCAAAACTTGTTGGGTTTCGGCAAGGCCCAATTCCCAAGGGATTCCCGCGTGCTTGATGCTGGTTTGGGGAGAAGCTCCCGTACCGCCATCGTAACCCGAGATGAGCACCAAATCGGCATGTGCTTTGGCAACCCCTGCGGCAACCGTTCCCACGCCTACTTCTGCCACAAGCTTCACACTCACTCGCGCCTGGGGATTTGAATTTTTAAGATCGAAGATGAGCTGGGCCAAATCTTCGATGGAGTAAATATCATGATGAGGCGGAGGAGAAATAAGCCCCACGCCCGGAGTAGAAAATCGTACTTTCGCAATCCAGGGATAAACCTTATGCCCCGGCAGTTGCCCGCCTTCTCCCGGCTTTGCACCCTGGGCCACCTTGATTTGCAATTCTTCGGCGTTCACCAAATATTCGCTCGTCACACCAAAACGACCCGAGGCCACTTGTTTGATTTTACTATTTTTAGAATCTCCATTGGCTTCGGGAATGTAGCGGTTGGGGTCTTCTCCACCCTCACCGGTATTGGATTTGCCGCCGATGCGATTCATGGCCACCGCCAGGGTTTCGTGGGCTTCTTTGCTGATCGATCCATAAGACATGGCGCCGGTTTTAAACCGTTTCACGATTTCTTTGGCGGGTTCGACTTCTTCCAGGGGAATCGGTTTTTTCTTTTTAAATTTAAAAAGCCCCCGCAGAGTGCACAAATGCTTACTCTGCTCATTGACCTCTCGGGCATAGACTTTGTAATCCGCATACGAATTAATTTTGGTGGAATATTGCAACTTGGCAATCGTGTCCGGATTAAAAAGATGATACTCGCCTTCGCGCCTCCACTGATAATTGCCGCCCGAATCTAAAGACAAGGTTTTAGAACTGCGATGAGGAAAAGCTTTTTGATGACGCAGCAAAATTTCCTGATAAATTTCTTTCAGGCCAATTCCATGAATTCTCGAAGAGGTATGCGTGAAGTAGCGATCGATGAGTTCCTTGTTTAAACCAATAGCCTCAAAAATCTGGGCCCCACGATAGCTTTGAATCGTCGAAATACCCATCTTCGACATGACCTTCACAATACCTTTGCGCACAGCCTTGATATATTTTCCGACCGCAAGAGGATGATCCATCTTTTCTAAATTTCCTTCGCGAATCAAATCATCCAAAGTTTCAAAGGCGAGGTAAGGATTAATCGCACCCGCGCCGTAACCAATGAGCAAGGCATAATGATGCACTTCCCGCGGCTCGCCCGATTCAATCACGAGACCCACCTGGGTGCGTGTGCCTTCGCGAACCAAATGATGATGCAGACCTGCTGTCGCGAGCAAACTGGGGATGGGCGCTTGTTTCTCGTCTACTCCCCGATCCGAAAGAATCAGAAGATGACATCCGTCTCGAACCGCCTGACTTGCCTGCTTGAAAAGATTTTCCAAAGCTTGCGTCAAACCTTTTTCACCTTCTTCCAAATTAAAAAGCATGGGAAGCACGCAAGACTTAAATCCCTGATGCGAATTTGAACTTAAATGTTTTAATTTTGCGACTTCATCATTATCAAGGATGGGATTTTTGAGATGAATTTGATGACAACTTTCTGCCTGGGGATCCAAAAGATTTCGTTCAGGGCCAATCGTGGTATCCACCGAAGTCACAAGCTCTTCGCGAATCGCATCCAGGGGAGGATTGGTGACCTGCGCAAACAGTTGCTGAAAGTAATTAAACAAATTCTGGGAACGACTGGAAAGCACCGCCAACGGCGTATCCGTCCCCATCGAGCCAATGGCTTCTTCTCCCAGTTTTGCCATGGGGGACATGAGCACATTAATATCTTCTAAGGTATAGCCAAAAAGGGTTTGTCGTTTGGTGACGCTTGCATGATCGGGTTCTGGTAAGTGAGGGGAAACCGGAAGATCTTCCAAGTTCACCAAATTTTTCTGAAGCCACTGCCCGTAAGGTTTTTCCTTACAAAGTTTACTTTTAATTTCTGCGTCTTCAATAATACGACCTTCGAGGGTATCTACTAAAAACATTTTCCCCGGCTGCAGGCGCCCTTTGAGTAAGACCTTCTCCGGAGGAATATCGAGCACGCCTACTTCGGAGGCCATGATCACCAAATCATCTTTTGTCACGTAATAACGCGAAGGTCGTAGGCCATTTCGATCCAAAATCGCGCCCATCACACGGCCATCGGTAAACGCAATAGAAGCGGGGCCATCCCAGGGTTCCATCAAACAGGCGTGATAGCGATAAAAATCTTTTTTCTCCTGATTCATGGTTTCATGACCACTCCAGGCCTCGGGAATCATCATCATGATGGCGTGAGGGAGAGAACGTCCGGCCATCACCAGCATTTCCAAGGCATTATCAAAAATGGCGGAGTCCGAGCCTAAATCGCGGGTAATAGGCAATACTTTTTTGATTTCATCCCCAAAAAGAGGTGATTCAAAAAGCGCCTCGCGAGCGCGCATCCAATTAATGTTTCCACGCAGGGTATTAATTTCGCCATTGTGGGCGATGAAATGAAAAGGATGAGAAAGTTCCCAGTTGGGAAAAGTATTGGTGCTGAAACGCGAGTGCACCAAGGCCAAGGCAGAAATCATCGTGGGATCACTCAAGTCCGGGAAAAATTCCGACAACTGCCTCGAAATCAACATTCCTTTATAAATAAGCGTTCTGGCAGAAAGGGAAGGAATGTAGAACTGCTCCCAATCTTTCATGCCGGAGCTTCGAATCTCGTTTTCAAAAACTTTTCGAATGATAAACAAACGTCTTTCAAAAGCTTCGTCTTGAGGCCCCGGCAGACCTGGACCTTTTGCCCCAAGGCCCACAGCGAACTGGCGAATGACAGGCATCGCCGTCTGGGCGGTTTTACCCAGCATCGAGTCATCAAAAGGCACTTCGCGCCAACCTAAAAACTTTTGACCTTCACGGGCCACGATATTTTCTAAAAGTTGTTCCGCTTTTTTTCGTTCGGTGGAATTTTGAGAAAGAAAAACAGTGCCAATGCCATATTCACCCGGCAAGGGGAGTGGAATCCCTAATTTCTGAAACTCTTTGGATAAAAACTCATGGGGAACCTGGATGAGAATTCCCGCTCCATCCCCCGTATTTGTTTCACAACCACAGGCCCCACGATGCTCGAGATTGTCCAAAGCCTGAATCGCTTTTTGAATAATGTCGTGAGACTTCTTCCCCTTCATGTGCACGACAAAGCCCACACCACAGGCGTCGTGTTCGCGTTGGGGGTCGTAGAGACCTTTTTGTTGGACGAGTTTCTTAAGTTCCATAGAGAACTCGCGACCATAGCCTTGGTTTTAGGGGGAGTTCAAGAGGATTTTGAAGGGGGTGTATTCTAAAAGAGCGCTTAATGGATAATGCTATTTCCCCAAAGGGCCTGCAAAAAATCCCTCCAAGGTAGAACATGAATTTTGTACCCATCAGGAGTGGTGATAAGGCGGGGTCGGGTTTCCAGGCATACGACGAATGCTTTTTTTGCCGGTGTTTGACCAAGCAAAGTCTGCAAACCCTTCAAATCCGAAAGTTTGATGTTATTGGAAATTTTGGTTTCGATATAAACTTCATCCTCATTGAGGACAAAATCGACTTCATGTCCTGCCGTGGTACGCCAGAAATGCATTTCAAAATTTTTCTCCGCATAAGCTCGGTAAGTTTGCAGTTCATGAAAAATATAACCTTCAAAACTGATACCGGCCTGGGGTCCTTTCAATTGTTGGAGTTTTGTTTTGCTAAGAAAGTTGGCAATGCCGGGATCAAAAAAATAAAATTTGGATGTGGCCGAGATAGTTTTACGGTCTTTCTTTCTGTGAAGGGGTTGAAGAAAAGAGGCAATGTAGGTATCCTTCAGAATTTCAAAATATTCCTTTACTGTTTTTGCATCAACACCGCTATCGCTGGCGATGTTTTTATATTCAACTAATTGACCATGAGAAAAAGAGGCTGCCTCCAAAAATTTGGCAAAGGCAGCCAGGTTTCGACTAAGTCCCTCCGCCTTGATTTCTTCGGTCAGATAATCGGTGACGTAAGCATTGAGAGCGCGGTCTGGATAATCCGTACTATAGTGAGCCGGCAAAAGTCCTTGGCTCAGTGCACGTAGCAAATCCATTTCAGGGATTTCAGAAAAACTGAGCGGATGCATTTCATAACGCCAAGCCCGGCCACCCAATAAATTTGCTTTCTCCCGTTTTAATTTTCGGGCGCTCGATCCACATAAAATAAAGCTTATTTTTTTATTCTCGATGAGCCAGTGGACTTCATCGAGCAGAAGGGGGATTTTTTGAACCTCGTCCAGGATCACCGGGTACTGTAGCAACGAAGTAGATTTTTCGAGCAACTCTTCCCGCAAGCGATGAGGCTCCTTCAAAAAGGCAAGATACAAATCGGATTGAAGGAAATCATAGTAGAGCGAATGAGGGAAATGCGATTTTAAAAAAGTCGATTTTCCTGTCTGCCGGGCTCCCCATAAAAAGGCAGATTGTTTTTTCGGGAGCTGCAGATGGAGTTTGCGTTGGAACATAATGGATTTTAATGGAGTTTACTCCTTTATAATCTGATTTTAATGGAGACATGTCAATTAAAAACTATTCGTTCTTCGGAGTATCCAGAGAGATGGGTTTTTGATTCGTGCATGCTGAGATAATAAATCATGGCGAATATTTGAACTAGATTTTGTTAAATGTTTTTTGATTATTCTTTCAATTGCTTCGCAATCGCCACCGCCGCTCGAAAATTGGTGGTAAAGGCAGCGGGAACAGAGCGCTGCCAAAAATAATCACCGGCAATAAAAAGACCGGGGATGGGAATACGCTTTCCCTGAGCATCTGTTTGATAGGCTTGGCCGGTTTGGGGATCGCAATCGGGTTTTCCCCCTTCTAAAAATTGCACGCCGACTTTTTCCATCATGTCTTTATCAATCTGCCAACCGACGGCGGGAGCAACAAAATCCACAATCACAGAGGCGGGCTGTTCGCCTTCTTTAAAAAGAATTTTCCAGCGTTTTTTATTTTCTTCCCCCCTCTTTACAAAGGAGGGGGTCAGGGGGAGGTCTTCCTCAATCCCCACCGTATTGGTATTCCAAAGAATCGTAAGTTTTCCTTCACTCTCCCATTGCATCAACTGATCATTATTATGAGCGTGTAAGCTGCCCGGCACATTGAAAGGTTTTTTATAATAAGAGAGGTAGACGGTATTTTTCTTTTTTTCGGTTCCATGGGCTATGAGGCTTTTCACATTATCAAATGCGGTGTTCCCTCCTCCAATCACCAGCACTGTGGAGTTTTGAATGTCATCGACTGCAACACCGCGCACAATTTTCTCTTGAAGCTCCTGGGGAATATTCCCTTCTTCCCATTTCAGAAGTTTTGGTTTTCCGTAGCGACCCGCGGTCATGAGGATATTGCGAGCTTTGTAAGTTCCTTGGGGAGTTTCTAAAATCCAAAATTGCTCACCCTCCCCCCGATACAATTTCAACACCGGTTCACGCGTACGAATATTCAAATGAAAATAATCCACAAAAGTATTCATGCGATTTAAAAAAACAGCTCGCGTCGTATCTTGCATCCCTACCAAACCTTCAATGGGATCGGGCGGACCGCTATAAAAAGTATCGGCTTCTTTTTCTCGAGACCAAATATCACGCACAGTGGAGTTGATCTCGGATCGTTCAAAGATGGCATAACGAAAAATACCCAAACCGGAAAGAGCCACTCCCGCTGAAATACCACCGGGGCCGGCGCCAATAATGGCCACATCCAAAGGCAAAGTGTCACCCTCCCCCTGACCCCCTCCCCTCAAGGGAGGGGGGAGATTTGAGGATAAAAAATTTGAATCACCCTCCCCCCTCGAGGGGGAGGGCCGGGGAGAGGGGGTCATCGGGGCTTGCGAAAGCCGACCTTGCTCATCAAATTCGATAAGAATATTTTTCTTTGCATCCAAAATTTTTATATTTTTAAACCGATCAATATTCGGCATGCGAAAATAGCAATGCCCCTTGGGTTCTGGCAGATGAAGAGCTTTTTTCAAAAGCTGTTCTACATTTAATGAAGCTGTAGAATCCAAAACAAGATTCAAATTTTCGTTTTGCTTTTCAAGTTCGGCAAGCACTTCTGCTTCGGTTTTAAGTCCTGCAACTTCTTTGGACCTGAATTTCTGCGGAAGAATTAAACGAACAAAACCCAAGCCATTTTTAGATTGGCTTAAAAAAGAAACGAGCGCTTGAGAGAGTTGTTCAAAAGCTTTCTTTTTGGGCAAAAGATATTGATCTAATAACTCAAGCGTCACTTCTTTTTCAGATCGCCCTGTGGTTTGACTAATCGTTTCTGCCTCTTCTCGAAGTTTAATGAGATCAATCCCTAAAACAATCGCCACCACATGACGCAATTCTTGCTGGGCCCAAAAGAGTTCTTCTTCGGCTTTATGAAAAAAACCATTTTTGCGTTGGGAATGAGAAAGATTTAAATGACGAACGGTATTAAATTCACGAAAAGGTTTTTCTAAAACCCAACGTGTCGGAGATTCCAAAAGATAATTGGTCAGTACCCTCACTGCTTTATCTTCAGAGCTTAAAGCGGGCCATTTTTTGGCGTCGCCGCGGTCAAGCTGAATGCCTTTGAGAAGTTGTGCCAGGGCTTGATCGTAAATTTTTTCTGATTCACCCTCCCCCTCACCCCCTCCCCTCGAGGGAGGGGGGACGGGGGAGGGGGGAATAAGTTTGGCAATTTCCAACTCTAAAAGCCGAAGAGAAACTTGCTCGGCAGGTTCTATTTTTGTGGATCCTAAAGCCGGAGGGATTTTTGTTAAAATTTGGAGCAAATTTCTCAGGACTTCTTCCCGCTGCTGAAGAACTCCATCCTCATCATTTAATAACTCCACCCGATCCATTAAAAGAGCTGTTATCCACTGCTTAAAATCCATGGGAGATGCTTTTGAATTTATTTTCATAGAATTCGTTATTGTAGTTTATTTCAAACCTCTGGCCAAGGAAATCCCTGAAAGACTGATTTAGATCATAGTGCCCAAAGTCCTTATGTTTTATCTCTTAAAGAAAAGGAATACATCATGGATTACTTTTTTATACTTCTTTTTATCCTTCTCACTACTCTGCTTTTTTTCGGAGGCCTACTCGCTTCACGCTTGCTGGCCCCCCATCACCCGACTGAACTCAAAAACTCTCCCTACGAATGCGGGGAACAAAGCATAGGTTCTGCCTGGATTCAATTTAATGTGGGATATTATTTGTTCGCCCTGCTTTTTCTTGTTTTTGAAGTGGAGGCCGCCTTTTTATACCCTTGGGCAGTTATATTCCGGGAAGCCGGCCGGCTGGGCCTTCTGGAGGTGGGAGGTTTTATTTTGGTACTGATGGCAGGTCTTGCCTACGCCTGGCGAAAAGGAGCTCTCGAATGGGTTTAACGCGAGAGCCTCTCATCCACAAATTCCCATTCTATCTCGAACCCATCCCCGGCGGTTCTCTGGTGCTGGCCAGCTTGGATAAAATGATCAACTGGGCACGCGCCAACAGTTTGTGGCCTCTCACTTTTGGAACCAGTTGTTGTGCAATCGAGGTGATGATGGCGGCAGGGGCCTCGCATCATGATCTGGCGAGATTTGGCGCCGAAGTCACCCGCCCTTCTCCGCGACAAGCCGACTTACTCGTTATCGCCGGAACCATTGTAAAACGCATGGCTCCCCGTCTGCGCACTTTATATGAACAAATGGCTGAGCCGCGCTATGTCATCGCCACCGGTTCTTGTGCCATTTCAGGCGGACCTTTTATTTATCATTCTTACACCACGATTCGGGGAGCCGATGAGATTATCCCGGTCGATGTTTATGTGCCGGGCTGCCCGCCAAGACCCGAGGAATTTTTCTATGGGCTTTTAACACTTCAGAAAATGATTAAAGAAGGCGAAACCATTCGAAAACCAGGAGTCCGCAGAAGGCCTGTTTTGGCGGCCTTGCCGCCAGGAATCACTTTGAGTCAGATCCAAAAAGAATTTCAAAAACTCTTAGAAGAGAAGGCTTGCGTCAACATGCAAGAAGCCCAGGAAAAGGGGAAAATTTTTGGAAGGAAAAAAGAATAATGGAAACCCAAACTCTTTTAGAAAAACTGACGGCGCTGGAACCCACGGTCATGCCCCGAGAAAAATCCGATTGTCCTGCAATCACTATTTCTCCGGAACTCTTACTCGGGTTCATGAAAAAACTGAAGGCAGAGCCTTCTTTAGCTTTCAACATTCTCTGCACTCACACAGCGATCGACTGGATTGCGGAAAATCGTTTTGAACTCATCTACCAACTTTATTCGCTTGAGCACGCTCATTCTCTGAGGGTCTCCACATCCGTTCCCAGAGATAATCCTCTGCTATCCTCGATGAGTTCTATTTGGCGCATCGCCCAGTGGCAAGAGCGAGAGGTCTATGATTTGTTTGGCGTGCTCTACCACGGGCACCCTGATTTAAGACGGCTTTTTCTGGAAGACGATTGGAAAGGTTTTCCCTTACGCAAAGATTATCAAGACGATTTTATGTTGGAGAAACCTGAATGGGCTTAGGAATCAGCACCCTTGAAAAACGCATCCATCTTTCGAAGGAGACGGGCAGCCCGCTTTCGACGCAGGAATATTTTGTCAACATGGGGCCCCAGCATCCTTCCACGCATGGCGTGCTCCGCCTGGTCTTGAAACTCGATGGAGAAACCGTGAAGGAAGTCATTCCTGTTTTGGGTTACATTCATCGGGGAATAGAAAAAATTGCGGAGCATCAAACCTATCGTCAATCGGTGCATCTGGGGGATCGCCTCGATTATCTCTCGGCCTTCACTTACAACTGGGCCTTTTCCATGGCCGTGGAAAAAGCAGCGGGCATAGAACTCAACGATCGGATTCAGACCATTCGAACCCTGTTTGCAGAACTTCAACGCATTCAAAGCCACCTCTTGTGGTGGGGAGTTTTTGGGATGGACTTGGGCGCCTTCACGCCTTTTCTCTACGGCTTTCGAGACCGGGAAATGCTGACCGATATTTTCGAAGAAACCGCAGGAGCACGACTCACCATGAACTACATCCAACCTGGCGGCTTGATGTATGATTTACACCCCAACTTTGTGAAGAAGGTCAAAAACTTTCTCAAGTACTTTAAACCCAAACTCAAAGAATATGACGCGCTTCTGAGTGGCAACATTATTTTGCAACAACGGCTTCGCAAGGTGGGAATTCTTCCTGCCGAACAGGCTCTCTCTCTAGGCGCCACAGGCCCAGTTTTGCGAGCCAGCGGAGTTTCTTATGATCTGCGCAAGCAAGAACCTTATGGAGTTTATCCTCAACTTAAATTCGAAGTCCCGATCGGTAAAACAGGAGACTGTTGGGATCGCTACTGGATTCGACTCGAGGAGATTCGTGAATCTCTGCACTTGGTGGAACAACTGATCGACCATATCCCCGAAGGAAAATTCATGCTCATGAAACCCGCCGTGAAGATCAAGATCCCGGAGGGTTCTTATTATACCCGCTTGGAAACTGCACGGGGGGTCTTGGGGGTTTTCATCGTATCGGACGGAAAAGAAGTTCCTTATCGCATGCACTTTCGGACCCCCAACTTTAATAATTTATGGTCGGTCACGGCGATGGCGCCGGGAGGGCGTTTGGCAGACTTGGTCGCCATTCTGTCTTCTCTCGATATCGTTGTGCCCGATATAGATCGGTAAAAAAGATGAAAGTTGAAACCATTGCTGAGCGGGTAAGTGAAGCCTGGCCTCATCATCCCCTGATTGCACTTGGCTATCTCTTGGGATGTTTGGCGGGGAGTGCTCTTTTTTTATCGGTGTTGGGGCTCGTTCTTATCTATGCAGAACGCAAGATTGCGGCTCACTTTCAATGTCGCTTGGGCCCTATGCGCGTGGGATGGCACGGCACTCTGCAGACGATTGCTGACACACTAAAACTCGTTCTTAAAGAAGATATTGTGCCTTCCCAAACCGATCGTTTTTTACACTTGATTGCCCCTTTCTTGTGTCTGCTCGGCACCGTGCTTGCTTTTATGGTTTTGCCCATGGCCCCCTGGTTGCAGATCTCGGATCTCAACATCGGAGTCCTTTATATTACGGCCATCAGCGGGCTGGGCGTTTTGGGAATTCTCTTGGGAGGTTGGAGTTCGAACAACAAGTGGTCACTTCTCGGCGCCATGCGGGCCGGAGCCCAGATTATTTCTTATGAAATCTCGGCCACTCTGGCTTTGCTCGTGGTGGTTCTTTTTTCGGGCAGCCTGCAACTCTCCGAGATTGTGCAGTCCCAAGCCAGCGGATGGTGGATTTGGCGGGCGCATGGGGTGGGCCTTGTGGCTTTTGTCATTTTCCTGATTGCCTCTACGGCAGAAATCAATCGAACTCCCTTTGATATTCCGGAAGGAGAAAGTGAACTCACCGCGGGATTTCACACCGAATATTCCGGAATCCGTTTTGCATTTTTTTTCTTATCCGAATTTATCAGCCTGTTTGTGGTGGCGGGTCTCACCGCCACCTTATTTTTTGGGGGATGGATGCCCTTTCATATCGGCGCGTGGGCAACATTCAATCAGATCATGGATTTTATTCCTCCTCTCTTCTGGTTTTTCAGCAAAACGGCTTTGATCGTTTTCGTGATCATGTGGTTTCGTTGGACTTTCCCACGTTTGCGGGTTGACCAACTGATGAAACTCGAATGGAAGTTTTTGCTTCCTTTAGGCTTTGCGAATCTTTTTGTGGCCTCTGTAGTGATCTTGGAAAATTGGTATTTTTTCCCAAAATAATGAGTGAGCAAATTTACATATGTCATTACGTATAGTCAGTTTTAAAAAAGTTTTTCAGGGAATTTATTCTCTCCTCAAGGGAATGAACGTCACCTTGCATTATTTGCTTCATCCCTCCACGGTTGTCACCCAGCAATATCCCGAAAATCGGGAAACCTTGCAGATGAACGAACGCTACCGCGCTCAGCTTATCATCCAGCATGACGAAAACGATCTTCACAAATGCACGGCCTGTCAGCTTTGCCAGAATGCCTGCCCCAATGCCTCTATCCATGTCATCCCCCGAAAAGGACCTGTAACGGGGAAGCCTGAGCTAGACTACTTTATCTGGCGCATGGACACCTGCACTTTTTGCAATGCCTGCGTGATGGTTTGTCCTTTTTCTGTTTTAAAAATGAACGGAACTTTTGAAACGGCCGTCTTTGATCGCGATCTTTTGACTTATAATCTGACCCATTACGCAGGGCCCACTTCAACAGTGCTGGCCAAGGTGAGTGATCCTGAAGAACGCAAAAAAATGATTGAGCCCCGTAATATTTATTTGGACAAAAAATGACACCCATTCCTCCAATAAACACTTTTTTATTTTATCTCTTTTCCCTGATGGCCGTGGGGCTTGCCCTGGCCATGGTGAGCACCCCCCGCATCTTGCGTGCCGCAGTGTATTTAATGGGGGTCTTGGGAGTCAGCGCCGGATTTTATGTTCTTTTGCAGGCCCCGTTTTTAGCGGGCATCCAGATCTTGGTTTATGTGGGGGGCATTGTGGTGCTTTTGGTTTTTGCGATCATGCTCACTCGCTCCTCGGAACTTTTGGAAGATGCCCCTTCTACTTCTCGTAAAGCCTGGGCCAGCGGAGTAGCAACCCTCTTTTTTGCAACCTCCTTTCTTGTTTTTTTATCCACTGATTTTTTTCCTTCATCTGGACAAACCAGGCCTGTGCAAGAAACTGCCGAATTAGGAAGAAAATTGCTCGATCCAGGAAAGCAAGGTTTTGTGTTGCCCTTCGAAATTTTATCTCTCTTGCTTTTGGCAGCCGTCATCGGAGGCATTGTACTTGCCCGCAAAACCACTGCCCCAGGGCTAGAGCAAGATTCAAAAGAGAAAGGGGAGATCGATGTTCGATAAACTCATTCTCTCTCCTATCCACTTATTTCATTGGCTCACTCTTTCTTCTCTTCTTTTTTCCATCGGAATCTACGGCATACTGAGCCGCAGAAACGCTGTTGGAGTCTTCATGGGAGCGGAGCTCGCCTTAAACTCAGCGGCACTCAATTTTGTAATATTCAATCACTACGGAATCGCTGAAAAAATGGACGGCGAAATTATGGCCTTGTTTATTATTGCCATCGCCGCAGCAGAAATATTGGTGGGAATTGCCCTCTTAGTCGCCTTATTTAAACAAGCCAAGACGGTGGATGTTTTGCAAATGAGTCAGTTGCGAGAGGGTTCTCATACCTTAAAACCCATTCCTGTTTTTTCTCAGTTTGTTCCTCCCCTGTCAAAACCAGATCGCACAATGATTGAACCTCTTTCTAAGGGAGGAGCTTAAGTATGTTCTCCACAGATTTTATTTTAAGACATGCCTGGCTCATCCCGGCTCTTCCTTTATTTTCTTTCCTTTGTGTGGGGCTTTTCATTCGAGTGATTCCTGAAAAACTGGCGGCCGCTGGAGTCACTTTCAATGTTTTTGTGTCAGCCCTACTGGCCTGCGGGCTGGCCTGCGAATACTTTTCACTTCCAGTGCGAGGGGTTTCACTCATTCCCTGGAGTTTTGAATGGCTGACTTATCAGCAAAATTTATCAGTGCAAATGGGTGTGTTGATAGATCCTATTTCCGTTTTACTTTTAGTAGTCGTGACGATCGTCAGCGCTTGTGTGCATCTTTACTCCATCGAATACATGAAAGGAGAAAAGGGTTACCGCCGTTATTTTGCCTTTTTAAATCTTTTTACTTTCAGCATGCTGGGGCTCGTGCTGGCTCCCAATCTGTTGCAGATGTATGTGTTCTGGGAGCTCGTAGGCGTCAGTTCATTTTTACTCATCGGATTTTATTATGATCGGCCTGCCGCCGTCGCTGCCTCAAAAAAGGCTTTCATCGTCACCCGTTTTGCGGATTTGGGATTTTTCATCGGTGTTTTGATTTTGGGATATTATGGTTACCAGTTTTATCAGGAAATCAGTTTAGGGCTGCCGTTCAAGATCCAACCCTTTGATTTTCTCTATCTCAGCCAACCCGCAGTTTTAGAAAAATTTTCAGAACTCCCCATCGCGTTTTTAGGTGTCCCTCTTTTTACCCTGGCCATGATTTTAATTTATATGGGAGCCGCCGGGAAAAGCGCGATGTTTCCTTTACACATTTGGCTACCCGATGCCATGGAAGGACCCACGCCGGTTTCCGCTTTTATTCACGCTGCCACCATGGTCGTTGCAGGGGTTTACCTGGTAGCCCGCATGTTTCCTGTTTTTGCCGCCGCAGATGCCTTGCCTGCAGTGGCCTATGTGGGAGCCTTCACCTGTCTTTTCGCAGCCGTGATTGCTTGTACCCAAGATGACATCAAACGCGTGTTGGCTTTCTCGACCTTAAGCCAGTTGGGTTACATGATGTTTGCTTTGGGGATTGCCACCTTAAAAAATCCCGCCGGATATACCGCTTCGATGTTTCATCTTTTTACCCATGCCTTCTTCAAAGCCCTGCTCTTTTTGGGGGCCGGCGCTGTGATCCACGCCGTACATCGCAATGAGATCTGGAGCATGGGAGGTCTGGCGCGTCGGATGAAAAAAACTCACATCACTTTTCTCATTGCCACGCTTGCTATCTCCGGCATTTGGCCCTTTGCGGGATTTTTCTCCAAAGACGAAATCCTGCTCGCTGCTTTCTCCAGTGAATCTTATGGAATTTTTATCGTGGGACTTTTGGTCGCGGGCCTCACCGCCTTTTATATGTTCCGCATTTACTTTGTCACCTTTTGGGGTTCTCCGCGCAGCGCAGAAGCCAGTCACGCGCATGAACCTTCCTGGAAAATGCTGCTCCCCTTGGGAGTGCTGGCACTCTTTTCCATCGTGGCGGGTTTTGTTCCTGTGGAGCACTACATCACTCTCACTCCCTCTGTCAGTCCTCCCGAAGAAAAAGGAGGGTTCGTACCGCTGATCAGCTCTCTTGTTGCGGTTTCGGGGATTGCCCTTTCCTGGTTTTTTTATACAGGGAATCAAGAACGAGTGAAAAAAATTTCTCACAAACTGGGTTGGCTTTACCTTGCGATCAAACACAAATTTTATTTTGACGAAATTTATCTTGTGATCACACGCCAGGTCATTTTTCGCCGGATCGCCTTTCCCATCGCCTGGTTTGATCGCAATGCGGTGGATGGTGGCGTGAATATGTCGGGCTGGCTGACCCAAAGAGCGAGCGTGGTACTCAGTCGTCTCCAAAGCGGACAAATGCAAACTTACGGAACCTGGTTCGTGGGCGGTGTGTTCGGCATATTTTTAATCATTTGGTGGATTTTAAAATAAAAGAAGGATTTTAAAAAATGGGACTTCTGACTGGACTAATTTTTTTACCACTTCTCACGGCATTGTGCGTGTTACTCACTCCCTCGCGCAAATCGCACTGGATTCGCTGGATTGCCGTCTGTGGCACCGGGCTTCACCTCATTCTCACCGCAATCGTGGTTTATCAATATTGGCAAGGGGCGGCTCCCGAACTCGCCTTACTCAAAACTTCTTCTCTCACGAAACTCTATCTCGTGGAACGCAGCCCCTGGTTTGAAAGCCTGGGGATTCAATATTTTCTGGGCGTCGATGGCATTTCTCTCGCCATGGTGATCTTGACCTCGATTGTCATCTTTGCAGGAGTTCTAGCCAGTTGGAATGTCATCGAACGTTCCAAAGAATTTTTTGCCCTGCTGCTGATCTTGGTCACAGGTGTCTTTGGCGTTTTCGTCAGTTTTGATCTCTTCTTGTTTTTTGTATTTTACGAAGTGGCCGTTTTACCGATGTACCTGCTCATCGGCGTTTGGGGCACCGGGCCCAAAGAATATTCCGCCATGAAGCTCACCTTGATGTTGCTCGTGGGCTCGGCTTTTATTTTAGTGGGACTTCTTGCGATCTACCATGCTTCCGGCCTTCATACCTTTGATTTGATCGAGCTCTCGCGTATTTCTTATCCAGAAAATTTTCAGAAGTGGGTTTTCCCCATGGTATTTATCGGCTTTGGAGTGTTGGGCGCCCTCTACCCCTTCCACACTTGGTCACCGGATGGCCATGCCTCGGCCCCTACCGCGGTTTCGATGTTACACGCCGGAGTACTCATGAAACTCGGAGGCTACGGCGCCTTGAGAATTGCCGTGTATCTTTTGCCGGAGGGCGCCAAAGTCTGGGGCCTTTTTTTCATGGCTCTCACCACCCTCAACATTCTTTATGGCGCTCTCGCCGCCATCGTTCAAAAAGATTTAAAATATTTTACGGCTTACTCTTCGGTCAGCCATTGCGGTTTTGTGTTGTTTGGAATTGCCACTCTTAATTTCATGGGAATCCAGGGGGCCGTGATTCAGATGTTCTCGCACGGCATCATGACCGGACTCTTTTTTGCCTTGATCGGAATGGTTTACGGACGCACCCACACCCGCATGATTCCAGAAATGAGTGGCTTGGCAAAGGTAATGCCCTGGCTGGCCACAGCCTTCTATATCGGCGGCTTGGCCTCTCTGGGTTTACCGGGGCTATCGGGTTTTATCGCAGAGTCCTCTGTATTTCTGGGGGGGTTCTTCGGTAATCCTTGGCACTCGGTGATCGCCACGCGAACTCTCACGATCATTGCAACACTATCTATCGTCGTCACCGCTGTTTATGTGCTGCGGGGTTTGGGGCGGGTGTTCTGGGGGCCCCTTGAAAACCTACACTTTGCTCATTTGTCCGATGCAAAGCTGTCTGAAAAAATCAGCACCGGCTTGCTGATCGCCACTCTTGTGAGTGTGGGAATGATGCCAAAATTTTTGATGGCCCTGATTGAACCTGCCATCTGGCCCATTGTGAACCGACTTCGGTAAAAACGTCCCCTCCCCCTCGATGGGGGAGGGTTAGGGAGAGGGTGACAATGGATACAAAAGGAAAATCTTTATGCTGATGATGCCTGAATCCATAGTGCTCGCAACCGCGTTTGTGATTTTTTTAGTGGATTTGTTTGTGAGCGAACGTCATCGAAGCATTTTGGCTCCGCTAGCCCTCGTAGGACTGATCCTCACAGGAATTTCTATCGTGTGGCTGATCCCCCAAGAGGGAACGCTCTTGGGAGGACGCTTTGCGGTCGACTCCGTGACAGAAAGCTTCAAGCTTTTGTTTGTCCTCTCTGCACTGGGGACCATCGCGCTTTCTTTTGATCTGCTAGAAGGTCGTGCACTTAGCTCTTTCAAAAATACCGCCAGGGGCGAGTACTACACTCTTCTTTTATTCACTGTCGCGGGCATGATGTTTTTGGTTTCTGCCCGAGATCTTGTCACCCTTTATGTCAGTTTAGAACTGTCAACCATCCCCCTCTATCTCTTGAGCGCATGGAGACGAGACCGATCTGCCGGAGAAGCGGGAATGAAATATCTGGTTTTAGGGGCTCTCACCTCCGCACTTTTTTTGTACGGCTTGGGCCTGCTCTATGGTCTTACGGGCGCCACGGATTTTGAAACACTTCACCGATCACTTCAACCCTCACCGGCTTTTTGGCTGGCCATGGCCCTGATGCTGGCGGGCGTTGGTTTTAAGCTTACCTTGGTTCCCTTTCATTTTTGGGCGGCGGATGTGTATCAGGGAGCCCCAAGCCCCATTGCCGCCTACCTTTCAGTGGCCTCGAAGGCCGCGGGCTTGGTGCTGATGTTTCAGATTTTCTTTCATTTGATGGGTCGCTTTCTGGGGGATCTGGCTCTTTTCGTAGCGATTCTCGCGGCCCTCACCATGACCCTTGGAAACTTGGCCGCCCTGACACAACGAAACATCAAACGCTTCATGGCCTTCAGCGCTATTTCTCAGGCAGGATATTTGATCATCGGATTTATCTCTCCCTCGGCAGCAAATGTTCCCGCCATGATTTTTTATCTCTTGGTTTATATCGTTACCAACTTGGCTGTATTTACGGTGATCGTTTTTTTCTGCAACGAAACAGGCCGTGAAGACATCCGTGATTATCGCGGACTTTCTCGCACACATCCATTCATTGCCCTCGGCATGATGATCGCCCTCTTTGGCCTGGCAGGCATTCCCCCGCTTGCGGGTTTTGTGGGCAAGTTCTTCTTGTTTAGCATCGCCGCCAAGGCAGGCTACCATTGGCTGGTAGCGGTAGCGGCTATAAATTCTACGGTGTCGCTCTATTATTATTTGCGGATTGTCAGACAGATCTATATCGAACCTGTTTCCGAGAAAATAAAAACCCCTCGTATCAGCCCCGCACTGGGTGTGGCTTTGGGGGTTTTTGTTTCGGCCTCGGTTTTGTTGGGAATTGTGCCTACCTTCTACGAATACATCCACACCCACACTTGGCGTTGGTTTACGCTCTGGATTCAATAAGTCCGATCAAGCCGCTTCTCGTTGAATCAGACGAATATGGGCTTCCAATTCTCTTCGCCTGAATTTTTTATCTTCAATCCTTGCATATAAATCTTCCATCTCGAAGGGCGATTCTTTTCCAGTTCTCACCTGAGAAACCAGCAAGCTTGTCGCAAGAGAATGTAATAATTTTTCTATCTCTGCTTCCTGCACCTCTTTTACTCTGCATGCTTGAAGGTATTCCAAATCAACGAAGGAGATCACTCCAGACAAGTCCCTCATCACATTCCTGCTGCGGGGATCCCCATGGATAAAACCGGCACTGTGAAAAGTTCTCAGTTGTACTAGCGCCTCCTGACAAGCCAGAATCTTTTGTTCTTCAGGAATAGCAGGGTCTAACAAATAGTCTTTCATATCGCGCACTCCTTCTTTCCAAAGTGAAAGAAGAGTCACTCGTCCTGTCCCTCCTGTTTGATTCACAATCAAAGCCAGAGGAGCCTCTACAGGTAAGCCCCGTTCGAAAGCAGCCTTGAGGCAATCCAGGGCTGACCGAGCTGCTACGTCGTCTTCATATTCTCTTGTAATGACTTTTCTATGATGGGGATCTCCTGTTAATTCAAAAACTTTTCTCTCCCCCAATTCCATCCACGGCTCTTGATAAAGTGTCTCTACTAATTTTTTAGGAGGATAAGAGCCCTCGCCTATCACCTCAAATTGACCATAGCAGGTACTCACTCGCCTTGTGCCCCAAGCTACACCTTTTATTTCTGGAGAAGTACTTACCATATAAGAAGTCTGCGCCCCTTGAGCTTGTGGAGGAGAAAATATTCCCAGACCGGCGGCAACGGGTTGTCCAAAATTTTGTAGGGGCGATCCTCCAGCCAAAGGCTGGTGCGCCTCTGGCGCATGCTGTGCCACAACATTCATATTTCTTGTTTTGAGGCTGATCCTCTGCTCCACTGCGCCCACCACTCCCCTCGTAAGACCCGCAAACATCCCCGATCCAAAATGACATTGAAGACCCAAGAGTAGAGAATTCAGAAATGTAGGGGCGACCGGCCGGTCGCCCCTACTGAACAACATCTCTCGACTCACCGAGGCCAATCCCATCAGCAGCTGCCCCACCATAAAACTCTGGCCCAGTCCCAAAACACCCATGCCCCGTACGCCCCCTTGATTCATCAGTTGGTCTACAAAACTTTCGTTCTCTTCTCCCCCATTTTTCAAAAAATGATGGATCACCCGGGTCAAGCCCGTGTCAGAAACCGCTCCCATCAAGAAAGTAAAAGCGGGAGCCAGCACGGGAAGGGCACCCAGAAAAGGCGTGGTGCCTAAGAGAAGTCGGGCAATGAGTCTTCCGCTTTCATATCCTGCTCCCCCGGCGCTCATGGAAAGAAGACTTTTCCAGTTGGAAAATTCGTGGGCAGCAGAATCTAAAATAAGGAAGAGCTCTTCCTGATTTCGGGTATAGGTGTTCTGATCCCCGAAGGAAGTGGTGTTGAAAAAAGAAGTGAGAGACGTAATGGGCATAGTTTGTTGCCATCTCTTCGACAACCCGCATAAGAAGTTGCTAGTTTTAAAAAACACAGCTAAAACCTGTGGGATGCCAGTTTCGCAGGAAAAATTATTTGAGATTTTAAAAAAGGTTGAAAGACCCACCCGTTATTTGGGCAATGAAATTAATGCCATCAAAAAAGATTTGAGCGGAATTCAAGTGAAAATCGCGCTCGTCATGCCCGAGACCTACGAAATTGGTCAATCGAACTTGGGTCTTAAAATTCTCTACGAAGTTTTAAATCGCATTCCCCATGTAGCAGCCGAGCGTGTGTATGCGCCCTGGGTGGATTGCGAACAAGTGTTGCGTCAGGAAAAAATTCCTGTTTTTTCTTTGGAAAATAAAATTCCTTTGGGAGAGTTTGATCTCATTGGAGTGAGCCTGCCTTATGAACTGAGCTACACGAATCTTTTAACGCTGTTTGATTTGGCAGGAATTCCCTTTCGATCTGAAAACCGAAAAAATATTTTCCCATTGGTCGTCGGCGGAGGCAATCAGGCCTTTAATCCCGAACCCGTGGCCGATTTTTTTGATGCCTTCGTGATTGGAGATGGAGAAGAAACCAGTGTGAAGATTGTAGAAAAATTGTTGGAGTTTAAAAAATCCCCCCAACCCCCCTTTGATAAAGTGGGGCTTCTCCACGACCTCACTAAAATCCAAGGCCTCTACGTTCCTTCTTTCTTTAATGTCACCTACAAAGAAGACCAAACGATTGCGGCGATCACTCCCCAATTTGAAGATTACGTCGGAGTGAAAAAAGCAACCGTTTCAAATTTGGATGACGCGGCTTTTCCCATCGCCTCCGTCGTCCCATCGATGAAGACCGTTCATGATCGCTTGGCTGTCGAGGTACAGCGCGGTTGTGTAAGAGGCTGCCGTTTTTGTCAGGCAGGTTACATTTACCGGCCCGAAAGACAACGTTCTCCTGAAAAAGTTTTGGAAATTATTGAGCAAGCCCTGCCCAAAACAGGGGACCAGGAAATTTCTCTGCTTTCTCTTTCGGTGGGAGATTACGGCTGCCTGGTTCCCTTGGTGCGAGAATTATTTGATCGTTACGAAAAGAAAAAAATTTCGATTTCACTTCCCGCGACACGTACCGACACTTTTTCTCCCGAAGTGATTCAAGAAATCAAACGCGTGCGCAAAACAGGATTTACGATTGCGCCAGAAGCAGGCACTCCGCGCATGAGGCGTGTGATCAACAAGGGAAACTCCCGGGAAGATCTCTATCAAACCGTAGAAAATATTTTCAAAGAAGGTTGGCAACTCATCAAGTTTTATTACATGTGTGGTTTGCCGTTTGAAACTTTTGAGGATCTCACCGGCATTGTAGAAGAAGCTGAGGCGGCCTTGGAAATCGGCAGAAAATATTCCCGAAAAGTAAGAATTAATTTAAGCGTGTCCCCTCATGTTCCCAAGCCGCACACTCCTTTTCAATGGGAACCCCAAGATTCGATCGAACTTACCCAAAAAAAAATCGCCTGGATCAAAAGCAAACTTACTTCCAGAGCCGTGGAGTTTAAATATCATGATGCCTACACCAGCCACCTCGAGGGAATTTTCTCACGCGGAGATCGCCGGCTTTCTGTTGTGATCGAAAAAGCCTGGGAGCTCGGTTGTCGTTTTGATAGTTGGCATGAGCATTTCAATTTCGGAAAATGGGTGGATGCTTTTAATGCCTGCGGAATTGACCGCCACTTCTATGTCTCCCGTGAGAGGAGCCGGGAAGAAATTCTGCCCTGGGATCATTTATTTGTGGATCTTAAAAAAGATTTTTTATGGGAAGAAAAAATGGCGGCTCAAAAAGAATCTTTTGTGGAAGACTGTTCCACCGCTCGTTGTACCGATTGTGGCATCTGTGATTTTCATGAAGTGAAGAACATCAATTATATGAAATCCCCCCAACCCCCCTTTGATAAAGTGGGGCATTCTTTCTCTTCCCCCCTGCGTAAAGGGGGGTTAGGGGGGATTTTAAGTGGAGAAGAAACAATTACCCAATTTTCTACACGCGGTCGTAAGTTGAAAGAATTTAAAATGGAAAAAATTAAGGGAAAAGGAGATGAACACATTTCATCTTTTTCACCTCTTCCCAAGGTTTACACGTCTTACCGTTGTCGTTTCACCAAGCTGGGGCTCACGGCTTTTTTCTCTCATCTCGAAGTGATGGGGATATTGAAGCGGGCCCTGGCGCGTGCCCAGGTTCCTATCCGATTTTCGGAAGGATATCACCCACAACCCAAGTTATCTTTGGGGCAAGCACTCCCGGTGGGAGTGGAGAGCTATTCGGAATTTTTCGATATCGAAATCGAAGGCTCTTTCAATTCTGCCGGGCTCAAGGATCGACTCAATGTTCTATTGCCTTCCGGGCTTAAAGTAGAATCCTGTGAAAAACTGGATTCTCAGGCCCCTTCTGTTTCTGCGGAAACGAAGGGAGCTGTTTGGCAAATGGAGCTTCATGAGTCTTATCCGGGCGGTGAAGAAAGCCTCAAAGATCGGGTACAGTGGTTGAGAGAACAGCCGGAACTCATGGTGACACGGCGTCGGGAAGATGGATCCAAAAAGGTCGATATCAGTCCTTTTATTGCTTCGCTCGAAGCTTGTTCGGATCGGTCTTTAACCTTGGTAACCAGACACCTTCCACAAGGCTCTACTCGTCCCCAAGAAGTGTTGGGCCGACTTTTGGAAGGTTCTGAAGAGATGTTGAAAAAGGTGAGAGTCATCAAAGTGGAATCTCTTTTAAGAAACTCATGCGCAACGAACTCATCATTAATATAACTTCGGGTGAAACCCGGGTCGCCTTTTTGGAAGGCGGGGTGGTCTCTGAAGTTTTCATCGAAAGAATCGAAGAAAGCGGAATTGTCGGAAACATCTACAAGGGAAAAGTCCAAAGGGTTTTGCCCGGGATGAATGCAGCCTTTGTGGAGATTGGCGAAAACAAGGCGGGCTTTCTTTATGCCACCGATTTTAGCCAGGAGTTTAAAGAGGTGGAAGAAGACTCTGCTTCTGAAGAAGAAAAGACTCCAAGACCAGACATTTCTGAGAACGAAGAATTTGAAGAAGAGGAAGATCCCTCTCCAGAACCTGGTTCTGAAAACGATGACCCTGAAGAAATCCGCACCACCTACCGTTGGGCGGGCAGGCGTCCCATTCAACATCTCTTAAAACCCAATCAGGAAATTTTAGTCCAGGTGACTCGTGGCGAAATCAGTACCAAAGGGGCACGCATCACCTCTCACATTTCCATGCCCGGTCGTTTCTTGGTCTACATGCCCACTTGGGGAAAATTTGGAGTCTCCAAAAAAATTGATTCTTATGAAGAAAGAGATCGTTTGAGGCAAATTTTGCGGGCCCATCGTCCTTCCCAGGGGGGATTTATTGCACGGACAGCGGCGATAGGAGCAACAGAGGAGCAACTGGTTCAAGACATCGAATTTTTAAGCCGCCTTTGGCAGGAAATTTTAAGAAAAAAAGAAAGCATGCAAGCTCCAGCTCTGGTGCAACCTGAGCTCGACGTCGCTCTTCGATCCCTTCGGGATCTTTATGGCGCCAAACTGGATCGCATTGTGGTGGATGACGCGGCGGAGCATGAAAAAATCAGGACTTTTTTACAAAACCTGATGCCCGAGATGGAACAGGTTTTGGAACTTTATAATAAGCCTGAACCCATTTTCGATCACTACGGTATTGAAGCGGAAATCAATCGGGGATTGGGAAAAAAAGTTTGGCTCAAAAGTGGCGGCTATCTCATCATCGAACAAACCGAGGCCCTGACGACAATTGACGTGAATACCGGCCGTTTTACCGGCAGAAAAAATCTGGAAGAAACAATTATTCAGAACAACCTTGAGGCGGTGGAAGAAATTGCCTATCAACTAAAACTGAGAAACTTGGGTGGGATTATTATTTTGGATCTCATTGATATGGAGAAGCGGGCCAATCGCGAAAAAGTTTATGAGGCCTTGAATGAAGTGTTAAAAAATGATCGTGCCAAAACTTCGATTACCAAAATCAGCGAAATTGGCTTGATTGAAATGACCCGCAAACGCACCCGGGAAAGCCTGAAAGGAATTCTTGCCCAGAGCTGTCCTGCTTGTGATGGCAAGGGATATATCAAGAGTGCGATGACCATGGTCTTTGAAATTTTCAGGGATTTACAACGAGAGTCTTCTTTTTATACGGAGAAAAAACTGCTGCTTCAGGTGCATCCTTCAGTCTTTAATTTACTGCTTCAAGCCGAGCGTAAAGGTCTTGAAGAAATGGAAAAGAAAATCGGCAAAAAAATTGAACTACAATCGGAAGAATATTTTGCGGTGGAACAGTTTGAAGTGAAACCGGGATAACAAATTGATCCTTCGACAAGCTCAGGATGTCCACTTTTTTATATGAAATGGACATGGTGAGCCTCGTCGAACCATGAATTGAGTTTCACTCATTCCTCACCTGCCCATCCCCCCGCACCACATACTTGAGCGCCGTCAGCTCCTCCAAACCCATGGGACCAAAGGCGTGCAGCTTGCTGGTAGAAATTCCAATTTCAGCCCCCAGACCCAATTGATTTCCATCATTAAAGCGAGTGGAAGCATTCACGAGCACTACAGAAGAATTCACTTCGCGTAAAAATCTTTCGGCGTGAGATTCATCATTGGTGACAATCGATTCGGTATGCAAAGAAGTGTATTTGCGGATGTGCTCCAAAGCTTCTTCCAAATTTTTGACGACTCGCACCGAAAGAATGAGATCCAGATATTCGGTCGACCAATCTTCTTCGGTCGCGGTTTTAATTTCGGGAACTATTTTTTGAGTTTTTGAACAACCCCGAATTTCCACTCCACAACGCTGAAACTCAGCAATCATGCGGGGAAGAAAGGCATGCGCAATTTTTTCATCCACGAGTAAAGTTTCCATCGCATTGCAAACCCCTGGGCGCTGCACTTTGGCGTTGAGGGCAATTTTTTCGGCCATGTCGAGATCTGCATTATGATCCACAAACACATGGCACACGCCTTTGTCATGACGAATGACAGGAATTTTTGAATATTCCCGGATCATCTTCATGAGCCCTTCGCCTCCACGGGGAATAATGAGATCAATGTAAGCATCTTGTTCTAATAAAGTTTGGATGGCTTCGCGCTCCGTCACGGGAACCACCTGAATCAAATCCTGATGCACCCCATTTTCTTTCAAAACCTCGCGCAAAATTTCTCCCAATACACGGTTTGAATGAATAGCTTCCGAGCCACCCCTGAGTACCACTGCATTTCCGGACTTGAGACACAAACCCGCGGCATCGACGGTGACATTGGGTCGTGATTCATAAATAATTCCAATCACGCCCAAAGGAATTCTCACTTTTTCGACTCGAAGCCCGTTGGGGCGTGTCCAGCCTTTGGCAATTTCACCGACGGGATCGGGTAGAGCCTCTACTTCTTTTAAACCTTTCGCCATTTCTTCGATGCGCTTTTTATTGAGGGTAAGTCGATCGATCATCGCCGAGGAAAGTTTTTTTTCCTGGGCAAACTGAAGATCTTTTTGATTTTCAGATTCGATGCGCTTGGCCTGCAACATAAGAGCTTCGGCCATGTCATTTAACATTTTATTTTTTTGAGGTGTCGTAAGCGCAGAGCCATAAAGACTCGCCTCTCTGGCTTTTTTGGCAATTTCAACAATGATATTTTTTAAAGCAGTCATGGGAATACTTTCTTGGGCAAAATGAGGGTTCCTATTTCTTGCCCTTTTGCAATCGCACTTAATACACCCGAAGCATGTCCATGCGCAATCACCGTGGCAACTCCAAAATGGGCGGCCTTTTCTGCCGCTTGTAATTTGGTGACCATGCCTCCTGTACTCTGTTCCCGGTGTGTGTCTTGCCCCAAGGCATGAACTTTTTTATTCATACTTTCAATGAGGGATATTTTTTGCGCTTTTTTATCCCGACGCGGATCCGCAGTAAACACACCCTCTTGATCTGTAAGAATCACCAGCAGCTTGGCCTTCACGATATCGGTCACCAAGGCTGAAAGATTGTCATTATCTCCCACCCGGATTTCCTCCACTGCTACGCTGTCATTTTCATTGATAATGGGAATAAGGCCCAATCTTAAAAGCTCATGAATCGCATGTCGTGCATTGAGCGAGCGTGTTTTATTTTCGAGATCTTCACGAGTAAGAAGAATCTGCGCAATATTCAAACGATGTTTTGAAAAAACCCCTTCATAAATATCCATGAGAGTAATTTGCCCTGCCGCGGCAATGGCCTGTTTCTTGGCAATCTGCGTGGGTTTTTTCTTGAGGCCCATCTTGTACATCCCGCAAGCGATGGCGCCGGAGGAAACCAAGATTATTTTTTTCCCGGATTTGCGAAGCTCGGCAACTTCTTTAGCCAATCGTACAAACACCTTAAAATCCGGCGCGCCATTTTTTTGAGTGAGAATGGAACTGCCGATCTTGATCACCCAGATTTTGGCTTTTTTGACAAGTTGTCGGTGTGTGGAGGACATGCTTCTTATATTCCTCATTTTATTTCGGATAGCAAATCTTGAATTTGCTCGGGGGAAGGGAGTTGTCCTTTGAATTCTTTCGGTAATTTTTTAAGGAGCTTGTAGGTTCCAATGCCTATCGGCTTGTTGGAGTCGCGCAAAGTGTATTCCACAATTGTTTTAGTTTTATCTTTGCAGAGAATGATTCCGATCGATGGATTTTCATCTTCTAGACGTACTCGATCATCTAAAGCTGCTAAGTAGAATTGCATTTTACCGACGTATTCTGGCAAAAATTTTCCAATCTTTAATTCAATGGCCACAAGGCATTTCAGTTTGCGATGAAACAAAAGTAGATCAATGAAAAATTCGGTGTCATCTACTTCCAAACGATATTGGCTCCCTACAAAGGTAAACAGACCTCCCATTTCTTTGAGAAATCTTTCAATTTTCAAAAGAATAGCTCGTTCTAATTCTTTTTCACTGTGTTCTTCACCGAGTTCTAAAAAATCGAAGGTATATTCATCTTTTACGGCGAGCTTGGCTTGATTGCGGATTTTTTCTGGTACTGTTTGGTTAAAATTGGTTTTGTTGAGAAGAGTTTTTTCGTAGCTCTGGTTTTCGATTTGGTGGATTAATACATTTTTAGTCCAGCCAAATTTTTTGGTCATGCGAATATAAAATTCTCTCTCAAGGTCATCCTTACATTTCCCCATTATTATGAGGTTCTTTGTCCAGCTGATTTCTCCAACCAATGGTTGGAGTTTTTCATTCCCATTATAAGTTTGAAAAAATTGCCTCATGTACCACAAATTCTGAGTGGAAAAACCTTGCATGCCAGGGAATTCCACCTGAAGATCCTTGGCAAGATCCTCCACAACCGCTTTCCCCCACGTATCTCCCTTTTGACGATCCACAATCATCTTCCCAATATCCCAATAAAGCGAAATAAGCTCTTTATTGACTGCCCTTAGAGCTTCATATTGGGCAGATCGAATACGCTCTTTGATATCGACTAGCAGTTTTTGGTAATCATTTTTAATAAGTTTCGTCATAGCCCCTCACAACTCTAAGCTTTTTTATTTGTGCTCAAAGTTCCCGACAATTTATTCACCAACTCTTTCACCCCTTCCCCCGTCGCCGCTGAAATCACAAAAACTTTTTTCTTGAGCTTCTCAAATTTTTTCTGGTGTTTCTTTAAAAGTGATTTGTCATGGACTGCATCCATCTTCGTCAACACAATCCATTCCGTCCGCTTGAGAAAGTTGGGATTATAGGCTTTGAGTTCTTTGCGAATTTCTTCGTAAGTCGCGAAAGGATCTTGCTCGGGATCTGACACATCAATCAAATGTAAAAAAACTTTGGTGCGCTCGATGTGTCGTAAAAATTGATGGCCTAAACCCACACCGGCATGGGCGCCTTCGATGAGACCGGGGATATCGGCCACGGTAAAGGTTGGGCCTTCACCTTTGAAAGGTTCTACAACGCCCAAAACAGGAACCAAGGTTGTGAAAGGATAATCTGCAATTTTCGGATGAGCGTGAGAAATTTTAGAAAGCAAAGTGGATTTACCCGCATTGGGTTTTCCGATGAGACTCACATCGGCGAGTAATTTTAATTCTAATTGAATCTGTTGTTCTTCTCCGGGTTGACCGGGATCTGCGCGGCGCGGAGCGCGATTGGTGGAAGTGGCGAAATGAATATTACCGCGGCCCCCCCGACCTCCTTTTGCAATCACAAACTCTTCGCCAGCCTTTGAAAGATCCACCAACAGATCGCCTGCTTCATCTTTCACCAAAGTGCCTACGGGTATCCGAATGAGTAAATCCTCTCCAGATTTTCCGTATTGATCTTTTCCCCTACCGTGCTCCCCGCGCGGAGCCAAAAATTCTCGTCGATATCGAAAATCGGCCAAGGTAGAAAGCTGGGAGTCGGCCCTCAAAATCACACTCCCGCCATTCCCTCCATCTCCCCCATTGGGACCACCCCGAGGTTCATGGGCTTCACGGCGAAAAGAAATGCAGCCATTGCCTCCATCGCCCCCTTTTACAAAAATTTTGGCTTCGTCGATAAAACGCATGATATTTTAAAATTTTAACAAAACCGGAGGGGTGGATAATAGATAGGGTAATTTTTCTTCATGAAAGACGTTTACGTAGAGATTGCATCACTTCTTTATGAGACCGTCCTCGATGCCCCGACTTTTGAAAAGACTCTGCCTCTTCCAGCTTTTGATACAATTCCATTTTGGCTATTAAACGTTCATAAAGTGCCTGACTCATCACCACAAGCTCTCCTTCACCATTTTTAGTAACAAAAACAGGTTTTCCTTGATGGCATAAATTAACCACATGATGAGTTTTATTTCTTAAATCCGAAATGGGGATAATGGTTGGCATAATTCCTCCTTCTTACAAATCTTTATCAGAATTGTGATATTAAGAAATAATAAAATAGGAATATTTTTTACGCAGGATTTTGAACCGGAAGAACGCTCACTTTTTTTCGATCACGTCCCAAGCGTTCATATTTTACGATGCCGTTGATTTTGGCGAAGAGGGTCCAATCTTTTCCCACACCTACATTGAGGCCGGGATGAATGCGAGTGCCCACCTGACGGATCAGAATAGTGCCAGCGTGTACTTTTTCACTGCCATAACTTTTTACGCCACGACGCTGTCCATTAGAATCACGACCATTTCGGGAAGAGCCCCCTGCTTTTTTGTGTGCCATAAAATCAGTCTTGAGTTTTGAGTGACGAGCGATGAGTAATTTTTTATTTTACTCAATTACCCAATCACTATGTGTGAATCTTTAAAATTTTTACTTCACTATAATCCTGTCGATGTCCCTGTTTTTTGGAATAGCCTTTTCGGCGTTTTTTCTTGAAAACAAGAATTTTCTTCTCGCGATCATTTCGGACGATTTCTCCATCCACCTGAGCAGACTCTAAAAGAGGCGTCCCTATTTTCACATCTGTTTCATTGCTATAAAAAAGAACGCGCTTGAAACTCACTGCCTGCCCGGGAACTCCTGGCAGTTTTTCGATATGAAGAAGATCACCTTCTTGAACTTTATATTGTTTACCACCGGTTTCGATAATGGCGTACATAGAAATCCTTTGAAATTAAGAAGGGGGGCTTTTATCCCGGCTCCAAAATGAAGTCAAGAACTCAAAAACATGTTGTCACAAACATTAGATATGTCCTCATCATAAACAATTAAAGATGTCCGCTTAAGGGGAGTGGTGATGTCATGAGGAGATGAATCCACATGACAAAGCCTTAACCCGGGAGGCGAGACAGATGACCCGGAAAGAAGTGATCTTGAAAGCAATCAACAAAAAAATAACCTGGATACAGGCCTCTGACATTTTGGATGTTTCTCCCAGGCAGATGAGGCGATTGAAAAATCGCTGGAAAGAACATGGCTATGACGGATTGAGAGATCATCGGGCGGGTAAGCCACGACAAAAGCGTATCCCACTGAAGACCATCGAAGAACTCTGTCGTTTGAAAAAAGAAGTTTATCCGGATTTTTCGGTGAAGCATTTTTATGAGTACGCCACACAAAAACACAAACTGGCTCTTTCCTACAATTGGGCACGCATCGTTCTGGAAGAAGCAGGAATCGTAGAGAAAGCCCCTTCTCGAGGAAAACACCGACGTCAACGAGAAAGAAGACCCATGACAGGAATGCTTTTACACATCGATGGTTCCACCCATACCTGGATTCAAGGTCTTCCTCAGCAGGATTTAATCCTGGTCTTGGATGATGCAGACGGGAAAGCCTTGTACGGACAATTTTTCCCTCAGGAAGGCACCCTATCCACATTGTCTGCTTTGGAACATGTCTTGATACGCTATGGCCGTTTTTGTGAGCTTTATCATGATTGCGGATCCCACTATGGGAAAACAAGTCATGCAGGACAAGGCCCTGACGAAGAACAAAACGGTCAAGTCACAAGAGTTTTAACACATCTGGGAATCAGACAGATCTTTGCTCGTTCACCCGAGGCGCGAGGACGGAGTGAAAGAGCCTTTGGCACCTATCAGGGGCGCTTGCCACAAGAACTGCGACTTGAAGGGATTAGGTCTTATGAACAAGCCAATGTCTATCTGAACAAAACTTTTCTGCCAAAATTCAACAGACAATTTACAGTGAAACCCGCACAGCTTGAAACAGCTTTTGTTCCTTTGGCGGGGATCAATTTAAAACTCCTCCTCTCGATTCAGGAGGAAAGGATTGTACGCAACGACAACACTGTCACTTACAATAATGTGATTCTACAAATCCCTGAAAGACCTGAGAGGATCCATTTTGTTCGATGTCCTGTCGTGGTTCACGAGTTTCCGGATGGAACTTTGGGGATCAGCTACCAAGGTAAACTTTTGGGACAATATCAAAAAAATGGGACACCCATCCTGGCTAAAAGAAAAATAACACGGGCTGCTTGACCCAATGATTTATCCACAGAAGATAAAAATGATGATTTTAAAGAAAGAAAAAAGAAGCAAAAAAGAAAGAATCAAAGGAGGGGGAGAGAAAAGGACATCTCTAAAAATGTCCTTTCTCTCCCTCACTATCATAAAAACAAACAGGACATCTTTAACTGTTTATACACCGGACATCTTTAATTGTTCGTGACATCGGCAAGAGAAAAAATAAGTTGCGGGTTTTTTGTTTCTATTATTTTTAAGCAGGGGCTTTTTTAAAAGCGCTGCATTCTCAAGAAGTTAGCAGAGTAATTTTTTCGACGAAATAAGTACTTGTATTATACAAGTACAGCAAGTATATTATTTTTCAGGAGGCTTTATGTCCCAACTTAATTTTTATGTCTCGGATGATATTGAAAAGATTATCCGGGCAGAAGCAAAGAGTAGTGGCGAATCTATTTCTGCCTATTTGGCAGAATTGGTGAAAAGTCATGTGAAAAAAGATCGTTGGCAGAAAGATTTTTTCAAGAAAGTGGTGGGAGCTTGGCAGGGAGATTTCCCCGAGATTGAGTCTCTGCCCATCGAAGAGAGAAACTCTTTATGAGTTATCTGTTGGATACTAATATTTGTATTGCCTTGCTCAAAGGTTCTGAGAAATCCCTCATCAAAAAATTTCAGCAAAGTGAACCCAGCCTTTTTTTCTTGTGTAGTGTGGTCAAGGGAGAACTTTATTATGGGGCGCATAAGAGTGAGAGGGTGAGTCAAAATATTTTGGTCTTGGAAAATTTTTTTGAGCAATTTCGTTCTTTGGCTTTTGATGATGCGGCCTCTGAGTTTTATGGGATTACAAGAGCATTGCTTACAAAAGCGGGAACTCCCATTGGAGGGAACGATCTGATTATTGCGAGCATTGCTCAAACGAATCAGCTCACTTTGCTTACCCGCAAAGTAAGAGAATTTGTGAGAGTGCCAGGACTTAAGTGTGAGGCATGGTAAAATTTATTAAGAAGCTCTTACTCTCTCCCTCAAAAACTTTTCAATTCTCAAATTAATGAGCTCGGGTTGTTCCACTAAAGCCGCGTGGGTGCCTTTTTTGACGATGAAAAGTTCACTTTGGGGAATGCTGCGATACATTTTTTTGGCGATCCAGACGGGAGTGAATTGATCATACTCTGCTCCAACGATCAGGGTGGGCACTTTGATTTTTTTGAGAAGGTCTTCGGTAGAGTGTTCCTGAATATTCTGGAGGAGATGTGTGAAAAATTCAGGTTCCAAACTTAAAATATGGTCGACATAGACGCGGGCATCTTCTTTGTTGGCCATGCCCGTATCGATCATTTTTAAAAGCCCTCCCAACTGATACCAGAAAGGATTTTTCATCAAAAAGCGGCCGATCCAATTGCCTTGTTTGGGAAACAGGGTGCCCATAAAAGCAATCGCTTCGTAAAGATATTTGGAAAAAGGGCTGTTATAAAAAGTGTCCATGGGTCTTCCATAAGTTCCCAAGCAGGGAATCAGGGCCAGAACCCTATCAGGATAGCGCCGATAAAATTCGAAGATGACTTGTACGCCAAGGCTATAACCGGTGAGGATTGCTTTTTTGATTCGAAGTTTATTGAGAACCGATTTGCAATCTTCAACAAGGGCTTCAACGGTAGAGTGCTGCATTTTTTTGGGGACCTCAGAAGCTCCATGCCCCCGGTAATCCCAAATCACCACTTGATGAGTTTGTTTGAAAGAGCTCTCGAGGTATTTCCAAAAAAAGCTGGGGACTCCCAAACCACTGCAACAAACAATGGGAGTTCCTTTCCCAATGGCCCGATAGTGAATATGGGTGCCGTCAAAACTATGGGCGTCCCCCTCTTTTAAGCGAAGAAGCTGTGCCAGCTTGGGGATATTTTTAAATGTTTTTCGACGCGAAGTGCTCATAAATGGAGTCGGCCCAGTATCATCCACTTTTTTAAAATTCAATATTAAAAGAAGCAAAAGCTTGACAGTTTTGAAAAAATTCGGTGATAATGGGCAAACTTACCTAAAATAGAAACCAAAAGTTTAGGCTAACCTGTTAAGGAAATTTTAAAATCCCCAAAGTATTGCAAGTTCTTTTTGAAATAATGATTAATCTTTCACCCCTTAAAATCTAAAACCCAGGAAAGGAGTATGTACTGTTTATGAATGACGACAGTTCTTACCGAAACTCAAATGCCAGCAGAGGAAGGCGCCCTACGAGAAGACCCCACCCCATGAGATCCAACGATTCAAGAGATTCGCGTTTTAGCGAAACTGCAGAGAATAACACCTATTCTTCTGAAGAAGAAAATACTGTGGCTTCTTCCTCTCCGACTTCCACTTCTACGCTTCCCCCTCCCCCTCAGGGAGAGGTTATGAATCTTAAAGAGCTTAAAGAAAAGAAAATCAATGACCTCATGCATCTGGCTCGTGATCTGCATATTGATGGTGCAGCGGTCATGAAAAAACAGGAGCTGATTTTTTCCCTGTTACAAAAACAAACCGAGCGGAATGGAGTGATTTACGGAGAAGGCGTTTTGGAAACTCTTCCCGATGGCTTTGGTTTTTTAAGAGCTCCTGACTACAACTATTTGCCAGGTCCGGATGATATTTATGTTTCTCCTTCCCAAATTCGCCGGTTTAATTTGAGAACCGGAGATACGGTTTCGGGCCAGATTCGGCCTCCCAAAGAAGGAGAGCGTTATTTTGCTCTGCTTAAAGTAGAAAATTTAAATTTCGAAGTTTCCGAAGCTTCTCGTGATAAAATTCTTTTTGATAACCTCACCCCTTTATATCCCAACGAAAAGTTGAAATTGGAACATGACCCCAAGAACTATACGACACGGGTGATTGATTTACTCACTCCCATAGGCAAAGGCCAGAGAGCCTTGATTGTGGCGGCTCCCCGAACCGGTAAAACCATGATGATGCAGAATGTGGCGAATGCCATCACGACCAATCATCCTGAAGTGGTGTTGATTGTGTTGCTCATCGATGAACGCCCCGAAGAAGTGACGGATATGCAACGCTCTGTCAAAGGAGAGGTGATCAGTTCCACTTTTGATGAACCCGCGTCACGCCATGTACAAGTCGCGGAGATGGTCATCGAAAAAGCAAAGCGCCTCGTCGAGCATCGTAAAGATGTGGTCATCTTGCTGGATTCCATCACGCGTCTGGCTCGTGCTTATAATGCAGTGGTTCCTCCCTCTGGTAAAATTCTCTCGGGAGGTGTCGATTCGAATGCGCTTCACAAACCCAAGCGATTTTTTGGAGCGGCCCGTAATATTGAAGAAGGGGGATCCCTTACGATTATTGCGACAGCCTTGATTGATACCGGAAGTCGCATGGACGAAGTCATCTTCGAGGAATTCAAGGGAACAGGAAATTGCGAAATTCATCTGGATCGCAAATTGATGGAAAAAAGAATCTTCCCCTGTATCGATATCAACAAGAGCGGGACGCGTCGTGAAGAATTGTTGCTTCCTGAAAATGTACTCAATCGGGTCTGGATTTTACGCAAACTTCTGGCTCCCTTGAATGTGGTCGATTCAATGGAGTTCTTGATCGATAAATTCAGTTCCACGAAAAAGAATATCGATTTTCTGGATTCAATGAATAAGTAAATGGCACATCCGGAAACTCTATTTCTTCCACTTTTTTCCAAATGGCTCCACTGCCGCCATTTGGAAAGCCAGATGAATCAAGGATATTAAAAGCAGTAAGGTGCTTGATTTCTCTGATGCCGTTCCAGAAACAGAGTTTCCGGATGTGCCCTAAAAATAAAATATTCCAAATTGCACGATCATTTTAATTAATATAAAGTCAAATTAATGAGATTGCTCTTTTTAGGCGGCGTTCGAACAGTGACAGGTTCGATGCACATTTTAGAAACGGGTAGTGAGCGGATTCTCTTGGAATGCGGTCTTTATCAAGGTCGCCATCAGGAAGCCTACGAGAAAAATAGCAGGCTGCCTTTCCCTTTCGATTTAAAATTTATTGATTCGGTCGTTCTTTCCCATGCCCATGTCGACCATTGCGGCAACCTGCCCACTCTTTGTAAAAAAGGATTTGAAGGAAATATCTTTTCTACTCCTGCCACGCGAGATCTTTGTTCGGTGATGTTGATGGATGCGGCTTACATCCAGCAACAAGATGCGGATTATCTCAACCGTCATGAACTCTACGATCCTGACATGGGGCTGGTTCAGCCCATCTATAATGAAGAAGATGTCGTGCAATCGATGGGGCAGTTTGTTTCCGTCGATTATCGGCGCCCTTTTAATATGACTCCCCATGTGAAAGCGTCTTTTATAGATGCAGGTCATGTGCTGGGTTCAGCGATTGTGGTTTTAGAGGCCAACCAAAAAGGCAAAAAAACAAGAATTGGTTTTTCAGGAGATTTGGGAAGAAAAAACATGCCGCTCATGAGTGATCCTGAAATTCCTGAAAAGTTGGATTATCTTATTTTGGAAAGTACCTATGGAGACCGTTTGCACGATCCAATCGATACTATGAAAAGGGAATTGGCGCGGATTGTGAATGAAACCTATGCGCGAAAAGGAAAACTGCTCATTCCTTCTTTTGCCCTCGAGAGAACCCAGCTCATTGTTTTTATTTTGCATCAACTCACCCGGGAAAAAGCAATTCCTGAAATCCCCATTTATGTGGATAGTCCTCTTTCGATTTCGATCACGGATATTTTCAAATTGCATCCCGATTGTTTGGATGCTGAAACGCGCAAGTTCATCGATAAAAACGGGGATCCCTTCGGATTTAAAAATCTGGTTTATCTGACTGATGTCGAATCGAGCCGCTCTTTGAATAATCGTCATGAACCCATGATTATTATTTCAGGCTCAGGCATGTGCGAAGGGGGGCGCATTGTGCATCACCTGAGAAATAATCTGGAAAATCCCAACAACACGGTTTTGATTGTAGGTTATCAAGCCCAGCATACCTTGGGGAGGCGCTTGGTGGAGAAGCGTCGCCGAGTACGAATTTTCGGAGTAGAACGCGAACTCAATGCACGCATCGAAGTGATCAATTCTTTTTCCGCCCACGCCGACCGCAACGAACTCATCGAATTTGCAGAACGCTGTGGCAAACGCCTCAAGGGAATTTTTATTGTTCATGGGGATGAAGAACAATCTCTTGCCCTGGCCGGCCATCTGCAAAAAGCAGGCTTTCAAAATGTGGTGGTGCCCACCGCCAAACAGTTTATTGAGTTGGATGGGTAATATATAGCCTAAACTCCCTTGACAGTTTTATAGGTAAATTCCTACAATGAAACCTAGAATAAAACCTAGATTCAGGAGGTGTTTATGGCTTCAGTCAAACAAGCAAATTTTTTAATTTCGGAAGATGTGCTGCAAGATCTCCGCGAATTGGTGCCCCGCGGAGAGCAAAGTGCTGTGGTGAGTGAAGCGTTGCGGCACGAACTCAAGCGGAGAAAATTAAAGAACGCTCTTCAGAAAAGTTTTGGAGCTTGGGGAGCCCGGAAAGGAATGAAATCCACCCAGAGTTTTGTGCGTCAGTTACGGCGGGAAAGAGCGTTTTCATGAGCTCCCAAAGAGTTTTAGTCGATACGGATGTCCTCATTGATTTTCTTCGAAAAAACGCCCGGGCCCGGCAGTTGTTGGAAGAAGCTGTGAATACCCATGTTCTGTGCAGTTCTGTAGTGACTCTCTCAGAAATTTTGGCAGGCATGAGGCCGTCGGAGTCAGAGGCCACCGAATCTTTGATGGCAGGACTTATCCTTTTTCCGGTGACTGAACAAATTGCCAGAACAGCGGGCGACCTGCGCAGAAAAATCAGTTCCAAGAAAATTTTACTGGCGGATTGTTTGATTGCTGCCACGGCAATCAAAGAAAATTGTCTTCTTTTAACCTTCAATCGTCGGGATTATTTGACAAGTGGTCTTGGTTTTTATCCTGTTTAGGGTCCTTTATTTCAGAAGCAACTAAAAGTGCGGTTTGCCGAAGACGGGTAAGCCATGCCCATCACCTCTTTAACCTCTTATTTCAACACCAGCTCCTTTGGGGATCAGAACTCCTATACCCGAAATCAGGAAGAACTGGCTCTGACTCTCGATTCTGCCGCCCATGAACTTTCCAATTGGAAAGGGCTGGTGGCCATGAGCAGCGGGGGAGCGGGATTTGAATTGGGGAAACTTACTGCCCGGGTTCTTTTGGGGTCGACCCCTGCCCTCTGTGCAGTTCCCTTTCTGACGAATGCTTTTACTTTTTTTGCCGGATCCGTTGCAGACACCGGTCTTACCGGTTTCATGAACCATGTGTTGGGAAATGCAGGAACAGAAGAAAATTTTCTGGATCAGATGACCAGCCAGGGCAGTGTTCGGATGATGGGTTTACTCGGGATGGGTCAAGGTTTTGCAGTGGTGCAAGTTCTGCAGGGATTGGCATCACTGAGTCGGGATAATTTCAGTAGGGGCGGGTCGCGACCCGCCCCTACATCATTTATTCATCACCTGATTTTAGGCCTTCAATGTCATTTTGGATCGGGAATGTTTGCGGGTCTTACCGGTGGAGTCTTGAATTCAGTGGAACAGAGAATCAGCCTCCGAACGAAAAATATGAATGTAGGGACAAGGGGAAACATCCTTTCAGAAAGTTTTGCTGAATTGGGTGACAAATTGGGATTCAACCCTCTTCTCGCCCAGGGAATACGAGGGGGAAAAAGAACAAGCCCTTCTGCAGAATCCAAAACCATGATGAGCACCGGGGGAGCTCCCAGCTTATCTCCTCCCATTTCTCCTGCACGATGGGCAGAAATAAAAAGAAATATTTTTTCAGTGACACCTGCAGAATCAAAAGCTTTGTCTCAGTGGTATAATGATCTTCCTTTGGAACTCCTGGGTTCTGCAGAGCTGATGCCTGCAAGAGCCGTATTAAATGCGATTGCATTTTTGCATCCTGAAATGGATGTTTATACTACGCCTAGAATTCTGGAGATAGTGGACAGATACGCGTTGGGTTCAGGAATGTTAAAGGCGGATATGTCTCGTAAAAACCTTGATTCTTTGATGAATCAGGCTGCTGAGCAAGGAGAACAGGGCTTGGCAGCCGGCTATGCTGCCTTGCTTATCAAACATAATCCCGCAAAAGGTATTTCAAGAGAGATGGCTTGTCATCCATCGGCAGCCGTGAGGGCAATGACTTTTACTTGTATGCTCCGATCACCAAGCCCTGTGTTGTTGCTAGAATGTTGGGGCTGCTCATTATCTGCGGAGGGACCTTCAGGAAAAATGATGGCACAGCAAGATTTGAATGCGACAGAGCCTTTGCGAAGACGTTATGCACTTTTGATCGTGAGAAGGATGGTGGAAGCCAAACACTCTCTTTCATTCTTTCCACCTGATGAAGCAGGCCAGCTTTTTCGGGTTTTAGATCGCATGGAAGAAAGTCTCAGAGATAAACCCGGGTTGGCTTTTGATGAGACGATGCTGCATTTTGTAATCGATGGGAAGAGGTCCGTTCGAGTGGAAGCCTCCCTTTTAGAAATGGATCAAACCCGTTTTCAGGCGCTTGCAGAAGATAGCGTGCTGATGACTCAAACAGATCTTGAAGTTTTTGACACAGTGTTACGATCAGGAAATATCAGAAATCCTCAATGGAGAGAAATCTATCTTCTCGTATTAGGGGCAACTTATCTTGCCGATGAAGAAGTTGTTGTAGAACATGCCGCTGAAGTTTTTCGTCACGTAGAAGAAAGTCGACAAAAAGAATTAGAGGCGTTTTTTAATAAAAGGAGTGAGGCACAAGTCAGAAAAGAACTCATAAACGGGCGTTATGCTTTGGCCATGGCTCATGGTATTTTTATTTTATATCAATTGATGGAAAGAAAGGGTCTGGCTTCTGTGGAGGACTTGATCCGGGAGAGGGGAGAACTGTTTTTTCATCCTCACTCTGCCATTCGTTTTGCAGCCCTGATCTTTGCCTATTCTCATGATGGACAAGTGGGAGTTCTTTCGGATCTTTATGAGAGGGGAGAATTAGAAAGATTAAAAACGGATTTTGCCTCGGGAGATCCCCATCGTCATGAATATGCAAGACGTATTATTCGGTGGTTAGACAGTTGTGCAGGAGAGGTAGAGGAAGCAAAAATACTTGCCGACGAACACCTTCATTAAAAAATCTGATCCACAAACTGGTTCGTGACGACATTCACATAAGTCACCGTACTTCCACTCGCTGCGGCAAAGTAAGCAAGGCTGCCGTTTCCGGAACTGTCGTTCAAGATGGCAATCCCGTTGGCTCCCTGGGCATTGATGATCGTGATGACGCCCTGCTGGCTAAACGAAGAAAGATCCGCAGCCACATCCACAAAACCCAAATCTCCGGTAGACTCCGTGATAAATCCTGCAATGACACCTGTCGAAAGCAGAGTGGCAGCCACTTGGGTGGCAGCCCCTGTGAGAACATTATTAGAAGGCACTGTTTGCCCGGCAATGGGAGGAGTGATGGGAGAGCCTGAAATGGCAGTGACGGTATTGGAAGTCGCGTTGTAGTTAAAAACGTAAACTTCGTTATCTGCAGGGTTCACGGCAAAAAGTACATTGCCGACACTGTTGGTGACCGAAGACACAGAGCTGCTCACTGTTCCCAACACTACAGAAGTCGCTGTCAGGGTTTGGGTATTAATCACTGAAATGGAAGTTCCTCCCAACGAAGAAACAAATACGCTATTGATCGAGGCATTGAGAGAAAGTTTGACAGGTCTTGTATTGACGGTGATCGGAGAAGAAGAGTTGGGTGTTCCCGTGGTCGTGTTGTAAACATAAACGAGTCCATCGGTCGTATCGGATACGAAAAGATTGCCTGCGGTGGGATCAATAGCCAAGCCGCTTAAAATGGCCGTGGTGTTTGATCCTGCCGTGAGGGGAGAAATGGAAGAAATTTGCAAACCATTTGTAGAATCATAATCCAACACCATCACCTGATTACTGGGAGTAGAACCGGTTCCCACCACAAAAATGCGGGTGACTCCGTTTCCCAAATTGGTCACGGCAATATCCTGGGGGAATGCAGGGAGCTGAATACTACTGGAACTATTGAGCAGAGGCGCATCTCCCACGACGGTATTGTTACTGGGGTTAATGAGGGAAAGCCCGTTGTTTTGAGAGTCCACCACGAATAAACGGTTGTTGGTAGAATCGATGGAAAGATATTGCGGCAACAAAAGAATATTGGGAAGCGTTGTGGTGCCTGAGCAAGCAGGAAGGCAGAGAAGAGAGAGAAGAAAAATTTTTTTGATAAGGTTCATTTGGTTCGACAAGCTCACCATAAATTATGGAAAAGTTCCCACAATTGAAAGCGTATTGCCATTAATAATGCTCACCGTATTCGAGTCTTGGTTCAGCACATAAACATAAGGTACTCCCCCAAAATGCCCGACACTCACTCCAAAAGGATTCGTGTTGGAGGGCAGAGAAACAACCGCCACTTGAATCAGAAGTTGGGTGTCAATCACCGCCACCTGATTGTTCTGGGAAAGCACCACATAAGCCCGGTTGTTGGTGGCATCAACGGCAATTTCGTTCGGGTTGGGTCCCAAAGGGATTTCTGCAACAGCAATCGATGAAATTAAAATTTGCTGGGGTTGTCCCGTCACAGAAGTAAGAGAACGATCTGTTAAAATTTTCAGGGAAGGGGGAGAGCCTTCCACGACATAGGTGTAATTGCTGTCACTGGCGATTCCCCGGGTAGAAGAAGTATTGCTGATCACATAGTCAATCGCTTCACTGCCTCCCAAAGTCAGAGATAGGCTGGGGTCTGGAATGGGAATTTGTGCAGGATCCATAATCAGCATTTGCCCGCCCCGGTTGGTGACAAAAAGAAACTGCCCCGAGGCAGAAAAAGCGGCTTCACGCGTATTGGCCGTGTTGACAGGAGCAGAAGTGCCCGGAGGTTCTACATTAAAATCAATTCGTGTCCGCTGGGCAGGATTGCTGATGGCATAAAAATCGAGAGAAGAATCATTCACGACGTATAAATAAGTTCCGTCTGAAACCATTCCAAAGGGATTGTCATCCGCATCAAATTGCGTAAGGTTTAAGAAAGAAGCTGAGCCCTCGGTGACATTCACCCGAAAAATCTGATCCATCGGATCGTTCACATCACTACTTAAGCGATTGGTCATATAAAGGTTTTGACCCGCAGGATCCAGCACGGCTTGGCCCGAAAAATTTTGCAAGGACATGCTATAAATGGCGGTGGGCGCGATGGGATTAGCAAACTCCAAAATTAAAAGAGAACCATCGGAATATTGCACACTGTTGTTTGAATTGATGAGATAACCCCGTGCCGTGGTTTCATTGATGGCCAGAAAAATAGGTTGGCCCAAAGTGGGAGGATTTAAACCCAGGGGGATAGGTTGAAAAATGCTGGGGCCTGCGCAGGCCATAGAAAAAAGGAGGATAAAAAAAACAATTAAAAATTTTTTAAACATAAATTAAAATTTGGTTTCTCCCCCTTTGTAAGGGGGAGATCAAGAGGGGGTAGAGGTTTGCAGAAGCTAATAACTTTAAGAAACTTCTACCTCCCCTTAATCCCCTCCTTACAAAGGAGGGGAGAGAAATGATTCTCATGCTGTCGATGATCCTTTTACCCCCTCTGCTTTCAAAGCCGCCTGAGCTGCCGCCAGTCTGGCAATGGGAACCCGAAAAGGGGAACAGCTCACATAATCCAGACCATTTTTGTGGCAGAATTCGACGGACTGGGGATCTCCCCCGTGTTCTCCGCAAATTCCCACTTTCAAGTCGGGTTTTGTTTTTCTCCCCATATCGACGGCCATTTTAATCAAAAAGCCGACGCCTTCCAGATCCAGCGATACAAAGGGGTCCGTCGCAAAAATCTTGTTCTCCACATAAAAGGGCAAAAACTTTCCGGCATCATCGCGAGAAAGTCCAAAAGTGGTTTGAGTCAGATCGTTCGTACCAAAGGAAAAGAAATCAGCCGCTTCTGCCACGCGATTGGCGGTGAGAGCTGCTCGTGGCAGCTCGATCATGGTGCCTACCAAAAAACTCAGTTGCACCTCTTTTTGTTTCATCACTTCGTGACAAATTTTTTCAGTGACCTCGCGGAGAATACTGAGTTCTTTCACATCGGCCACGAGCGGGATCATGATTTCAGGAATGATTTTAAAATGTTCTTCTTTGGCGAGTTCGCAGGCGGCTTCCATAATGGCTCTCACCTGCATTTCATAGATTTCAGGATAGGTAATTCCCAAACGACAACCGCGGTGTCCCAGCATGGGATTGAATTCGCGAAGATATTCTGTTTTCTTTTTGAGTCGTTCCGGCGGCAAATCCATGGTTTTTGCAAGACCCAGAATTTCTTCTTCTGTATGCGGGAGAAATTCATGCAGGGGAGGATCCAGCAAGCGAATCGTGACCGGCAAATCTTTCATCTCCCGAAAAATTTCCTTGAAATCCCCTTTTTGCATGGGGAGAATTTTTTTGAGAGCCTTCTCTCGCCCGGCACGATCATCTGATAAAATCATTTCTCGAACGGCTTCAATGCGCTCGGCATCGAAAAACATATGTTCGGTGCGACAGAGCCCAATCCCTTCGGCCCCGAATTGACGGGCCACCTTGGCATCATGGGGAGTGTCCGCATTTGTACGTACTTTCAAGGTTCTCAGCTCATCGACCCATTTCATCAAGGTTGCAAAATCACCCGAGAGAATGGGATCAATCGTGGGAACCTGATCCAAAATGAGTTCTCCTGTGGAACCATCCAGCGTAATCCAATCCCCTTGTTTAATGGTGCGACCTGCGATTTGAAATTGTTTTTTGTCATAATCAATCTGCAAATCCCCCAGCCCGGAAACACAGCTTTTCCCCATGCCACGGGCTACTACCGCTGCATGAGAAGTCATGCCTCCCCGGGAAGTGAGAATGCCCTGGGCGACATGCATGCCATGAATATCCTCGGGAGAAGTTTCAATACGCACCAAAATAATTTTATCGTTGCCTGAAACTTCTTCTGCCGAAAAAACCACCCGACCCACAGCGGCCCCCGGGGAAGCGGGTAAACCTTTGCCCAGAACCACTTTGGAGGCCTTGGGATCCAGTCTGGGATGCAAAAGTTGATCGAGTTGTGTGGCTTCAATGCGCAAGATCGCTTCTTTTTGGGTGATCAGTTTTTCTTGCACCATGTCTACAGCAATCTTGACAGCCGCTTGGGCCGTGCGTTTGCCGTTGCGGGTTTGCAGCATCCACACTTTTTTACGCTCGATGGTAAACTCGATGTCTTGCATGTCGCGATAATGTTTTTCGAGTTTTTGATAAAGGGTTTCCAGGGTTTTGTAACATTCGGGCAAGACTTCTTCCATCGAGGGGAGATTGTTTCCATTGCGCTTTCGCCCGGCAATGTTGATGGCTTGGGGAGTTCGAATGCCGGCAACGACATCTTCTCCCTGGGCATTCACCAAAAATTCCCCAAAAAATATTTTTTCACCCGTGGAAGGATCACGGGTAAAGGCCACGCCCGTGGCGCAATCTTCGCCCATGTTTCCAAAAACCATGGCTTGCACATTGACCGCAGTTCCCCACTCACTGGGGATGGCATGAATACGGCGATATTCGATGGCACGCTTGTTCATCCACGATTTAAATACCGCGCCAATCGCTCCCCACAGTTGCTCCCAGGGATCCTGGGGAAAAGGTTTTTGAGTTTCTTCCAAAACAAGCGCTTTAAATTGGGTCACCAAGTCTTTTAGATCGCTTGCAGCGAGTTCTGTATCGAGTCTCACCCCTTTTTCTTTTTTGCGAATTTCAAGCAGGTGTTCAAACTTGTTGCGTTTGATTTCCAAGACCACGTCGGAATACATTTGGATAAAACGACGGTAACTATCATAAGCAAAACGTTCGTTTTCTTTGTTTTTCATCAAACCCATCACCGTTTGATCGCTCAAGCCCAAATTTAAAATGGTATCCATCATTCCCGGCATACTGGCCCGGGCTCCGGAGCGTACGGATACGAGAAGGGGATTTTCAGGATCTCCAAAACGTCGCCCCATGATTTCTTCCACTTTTTTCAAATTTTCTTTGACTTGAGAATCAAGAGCCGCCGGGAAATGGCCATTTTCTTGATAGTAGAGGGTGCAGACTTCCGTCGTAATTGTAAAACCGGAAGGGACGGGAATTCCCAGGCTTGTCATTTCAGCCAGATTGGCGCCTTTGCCTCCCAGAAGATTTTTCATGTCGGCGCGCCCTTCGGCGGAGTTGTTTCCAAAAAAATAAACGTATTTTTCCATAAAAACCTCTTTTGTCATCCCCGTGAAAACGGGGATCCAACTGATTCAAAGGGACCCCTGCTTTCGCAGGGGTGACACGATCGATTAATGATTTTCTAGTTTATCCTTTATATAATTTTCTACCTGATCGATGGCAATTCGATCTTGTTTCATCGTGTCGCGATGGCGCACCGTGAGCGAGTGATCCGTTTCAGATTGAAAGTCATAGGTCAGACAAAACGGTGTTCCAATTTCATCGTGTCGACGATAACGTTTTCCAATACTGCCTACCTCATCGTAATCGGTAATCCAATTTTTTCTTAAATTCATCTCCAGTTTGCGAACGGGTTCCGCCAATTTTTTGGAAAGTGGAAACACCGCCACTTTTACCGGGGCCAGATGAGAAGCCAAACGCAAAACCGTTCGGGGTTCTTCTCCTTCCACCGCTTCTTCTGTATAAGCATCCGACAAAACAGTGAGGAAGCTACGGTCGACTCCCAGAGAAGTTTCAATGACGGCAGGCAAATACTTTTCTTTTTTCTCATCATCGAAATAACTTAAGTCTTTTCCGGAGGCTTGACTGTGCTGGGAAAGATCATAGTTGGAGCGGTTGGCAATTCCCTCCAATTCTGACCAGCCAAAAGGAAACTCGTATTCCAGATCGGTACATCCTTTTGCATAATGGGCGAGCTCGTCTTTGCTGTGTTCCCGGATTCTCAGTTTTTCTTTTTGGATTCCCAAGTCATAAAACCACTGAGCTCTCTCTCTCACCCAATAGCGATACCATTTTTCTCCTTCGGCTTCGTCAGGATGGATGAAAAATTCCATTTCCATTTGTTCAAACTCCCGCGAGCGAAAAATAAAATTGCGGGGCGTGATTTCATTCCGGAAACTTTTTCCGATTTGGGCGATTCCAAAAGGAATCTTTTGACGCGATACTGTCTGCACATTTTTAAAATTGGTAAAAATCGACTGACAGGTTTCGGGCCGTAAATAAGCCATCGAAGAAGCATCTTTTAAAGCCCCCACATAGGTTTCAAACATGAGGTTAAATTGACGCACTTCGGTGAGTTCTCCCTCACCCTTTTTTTTCACGGCACACTCTTCAACACTGAGGGAAGGTTTTTTGAGACAGTTTAAAGAACTGAGGTGATCCGCGCGAAATCGGCCTTTGCAGACTTTGCAATCCACCAAGGGATCTGAAAAACATTTCACATGGCCACTGGCTACCCAGGTTTGGGGATGACAAATGATGGACGTGTCTACGCCGACCACGTCATCGCGAAGGCGTACGAGGCGTTTCCACCAAAAATTCTTGATATTATTTCGAAGCTCGACTCCCACCGGGCCGTAATCCCAAAATCCGTTGATTCCGCCGTAAATTTCACTGGATTGAAAGACAAAGCCCCGACGTTTGGCGAGACTGACTAATTTTTCCATAGTTTTTTTAAGACGCGTTTGGCTATCACTCCCTTTGAGGAAGGGTCAAGGGGAAAGCAAGCTTTTGGGATCTGTGATCATAAAAAAGGTCTTCCTATAAATAATAAAAATTGGTAACTGGTCAGCGAATTTTCTACAAGAATAATTATGAATATTTCTTTAACACCGGAACTTTAAAATTTATTAATGAAAAAATGTGAGGTGGTAGAAAAAACTTGTGTCTGGGAGGAAAGAAATAAAAGAAGTAGTTGTAGTAAAGTTTCTTTCTTTAAGTATTCACAGTACAATGTCGCCATTTTGGTACACTCTGGTTTTTGAATTGTTTTGATCTTTTATTTTTTCTCTTTCTTTCTAGGTGCTTCTAATTTAAAGAATAGAGTTCAAAGTCGTATGTAAATTTTGTATATTTTAATGATCTCTATGGGAAATTACCCCAATCCACCAATCACTGAATCCTTATTTGATTTTCAGGTAGAACCAAATGCCTCTATAACTTCAGAAAACCTTGAAAAATTAGCAGATCAAGTTACCGAGTCATACCCTGAAAAGAAACCGCGAAGACGTTTTGAAAGTCGGTTTGAATTTAAAGAGGGGCAATCGGGACAACCACAAACAGTTGATTTAGGTATAGAGGGATACCTCTGCTGGAATCAAGATAAGACCCAAGCCTTACAATTTCGTCTCAATGGATATAGCTTTAGCCGTTTGAAACCTTATAAAGGTTGGGACATTGCCTATCCTGAAGCTATCAAATATTGGGAAAAATATTTAAGTTTAGCGAAGCCAATTTCGGTTCGTCGTTTGGCAGTACGCTTTATTAACATGATTAATATTCCGGCAAAGAAATTCGACCTTGATCATTATTTTTCATTACCTCCTCAGACGCCTAATATAACAGGGATCGATATTAAAAATTTTCTTACTCAAGTCACTTTTCAGATGCCGGAACAGGGAATGCAAGTCACCCTGATTCAAACTATTGGACAATCTCAGGATCCGATATCTACTCCTATTATTCTTGATATTGAGTTAGGAGTGGATGTTCAACAAGACATTGATAAGACTTCAATTGAAAAAATTTTCAAAGATTTGCGAAAAGCTAAAAATGACATCTTTGAAAAATGTATTACCAATCGAACGAGGGTATTGTTCCAATGAGTGCGTTAACTGCAACATACGATAAATTTCCCTTTGTTTTGCCTCTTAATAAGGCTGTTGGCTCAGCTTCGGCTATTGTGACGAAAAAATTATTGGATATTCGTGAGAAAAGACGGGGGATGCTTACTTTTAGTCTGCCTAAGGATCTGTGTGGAGAGGCGGCCTATATACAAGAAAGATGTTCATTATTGGGCTGGGATGGCTATGATGCACGCCCCATTACAAAAGCAGAACTTGCTGCGGCGATTCGCTTCGCAGAGTTATTACCAGATGGTATTGTTCAGCCAGAAATAATCCCAGAGCCCTCTGGGCAATTAGGATTCTTATGGTCTATTGGGCAAGGTAAGAGTTTTTCAGTTACTCCAGGGACTGATGGAAATTTAGTTTACGCAGGGATTCTTGGAAAAAAGGAAATCAGTGGGCAATTGCCATTTAACAATGAAATACCTCAAGAAATTACTCTCAATCTTTTCGAGTTCTATAGAAAATCCTGAAGAACTCTCTCATATTGTGGCGGCTGATGAACAAATCAGTCGCTTCATTTTTTCTTCTGATCATTTCAAAGTGAAAGGAGATAGTAAACGAGTGCTATATCCAGCATTCCTGCCATCTGAAAAAACAGGAACTGCTTCAGTCTATAGAACTGTCGCGTTAAATGAATTAGAAATCTGGGGGATCGATAAAAAGTATATATCAGGCATGCGAAGAGATGAAAAGGTTTCAAAGGGAAGAGCTGATGTTATAGCAAAAGTCATTCTTGAGAATGGCTTAAGCCTTATACCTTTATCAGAACCCCATCCCAGGCATGCTGATATTTCAAACTATCCTGGAGAAAAAGGACAGATAAGACTGATCGCTATGAAAATTGCTGAGGCCAGCACGCTAGTTCTTAAACCTACTTATGAGAGTAACAGATAGAAATGCCAGATTGGATCTGGCGAATGGATGGCTTCATTAATCCAGAGTTTGAAAAGTAATTAAAGTCCTTCGCACACCGGGCGATCGATTTCTCAGTCTTCCAGTATTTTCTCTTTTTTGGAATAGCGAACTTAAAAAATTAGAAACGTTAAAAGTTGATAAGAGTCGGAGTTAAGATTTTTAATTGATTTTAAGAACGATTCAACGTTATTAAAATCTTCTATGTTTTCTCGCAAATTATTTTTTGTTTTTGGAGTTCTCCTCTTCACTTTTTCGATTTTGGCAGGGGGATGCGGATCAAAAACCAAGAAAAAAGCCCCACAAGTAGGCGAGAAAATTTATCCGGTATCGGTGACTCTGGTTTCTTCAGAAGATATCCCTGATGTCTTGGAAATAAAGGGTAACTTTTTCCCCAGTGATCGCCTGACGGTAAAATCTGAAGTGGAAGGAAAAGTCAGCTCTGTCTCTGTGGCAGAAGGTCAGTCTGTGGCAGCAGGAGAAACTTTGGCCACGATTAATCCCGAACCTCTGCGTCTGCTTTTGGAAAAACAAAGATTGGAACTGAAAGAAGCCGAAGCCAAACGAGATGCCAATTTGCCTTTGCGTTCTGTACTGACTCCTCCAACTCCTCCCAAAGAAGTCTCTGCGGCTGAGGCCTTGGCCAAGTCTGCAAATCCTTATCCCGAAACATTTGATGAGGTGGGGGAAGAGCCTCCTTCCCCTGCTCCCACAGCCGAAATGATTCAACCCGAAAAATCAGAAGCTTTAAAAAGGGCGGAAGAAGCCACGGTGGATCGAATCAAAGCTGACATTGCTCTCACGGAAAAAAAACTGGAAGCCGCCACTGTTTCTTCAGGCATCTCCGGGATGGTGACCAAAAAAAATATCACAGAGGGAACTGTGGTGGCGGTGGGGGAAATTTTATTTGAGATTGTCAAAATAGATCCCCTGTTTCTTTCTATTTTTGTTCCCAAAGAAATCGTGGGGAGCTTGAGGTTACAAGATCGGATGGATGTGTCGTTTGCAAATCCTGCAGATCAAACCGTGATGGCTGAGGTGGCGGTGATTAGTCCGGACCCTGATCTTCAAAACAAAAATTATGAGGTGAAACTTTCTGTATCCAATCTTCAGCAAAAATTAAAAGCGGGAATGTCTGGGAAAGTGGTGATTCCTCTTGAAAAAGCCCGTAAGGGTTTGCTGATCCCCGAAGAAGCGGTGATTCAGAAAGAGGGATCAAAATATGTCTATGTGGTTCAAGCCGCAGTGGCTGAAAAAAGAGAAGTAGAATTGGGAGGTAAAATCAAAGGGGAAATAGAGGTAAAAAAAGGATTAAAACCGGATGAAGAAGTCGTGGTGAAAGGCCATGCGACCTTTGATGAGGATCAGGAATTTGTGAAGGTGGAATCGAGGGTGTTGTAGGCAGAAAGCGTCGCTTCTTCCGTAGGGGTTTCGTCATCAAGAGTGGGGCTGAGTTCATTTAATAGAGAAAGCTCTTGGGGGCTTAAGAAAACATTTCCGATGACCCGGCCGCTAAAAGGATTTGTTTTTACTTGAAAGCCTTCATCCGATACCCTACGGCCATTGATATAAAGGCCAAAAGTTCGTATGCGTTGAAGAAAAGTTTTGAACATGTAGCGGTGTTAATCATAAGAAAATCGAGTTGACAAGGGGGTTTTATGTATAAAAATATTCTGGTTTGTTTGGACGGCTCACCTCAGGATCAAGAAGTGACGGAATGTGGCATTTGGTTGGCACAAAAACTTGGGGCCTCCCTTCACGGTTTACACGTGAAAGATATCATTGCTCTTGAAGGCCCGCTTCTCTACGATATTTCAGGCTCTCTTTCTTTTATTCCCCAAATGAATTTTATTTCTGAAACCCGAAAAATTTTGGAGGAGCGCGGTAAAAATATCCTCTCTCTTTTTGAACAGCGATGTGAAGAGCAAAAGGTTTCTTATAAAACTTATTTGGAAGAAGGCGTGGTTCATCGTGTGATTACCGATAAAGCAGAATTGCATGATCTGACTTTACTCGGTCGTCGGGGCCTTCATTATCAATTGGATCGTGAACTCATTGGTTCTACTGCAGATCGTGTGGTTCGCCAAACCAAAGCCCCTGTTTTGGTATTGACTCATGACTTTTCTGATATTCATTCTCCTCTTCTGGCTTACGATGGCACCCAGCCTTCCCGCGAAGCCATGGTGGCGGCTGTTCATTTTTTAAGTGATCTAAAATTACCTCTCACGGTTCTCAATGTGAATTCAGATAAAAACGAGGGAGAGATGATTTTGAAAGAGGCCAAAGAATATCTGGATGCTTACCCTCTGGTCGTCAAATACGAATTGATTTCGGGAGACCCTCATCATGAAGTACCCGATTATGCCAAACAACATCGGCATGATTTGATTATTTTGGGGGCACATGGGCATCTGGGGATTGTGAAGTGGTTGTTGGGGAGTACAACAGAATATTGTCTGTGGCAGGGGAATTGCCACATTTTGGTTGATAGGTAAAACATGCGTCGACTGTTTTTGGTTTTTCTTTTCTTGATTGTTTCTCCTTTTTCTTTTTCAAAAGAAAATATTTCTTGGAAAAATCTTCTCCCCGGTCTTCAACAAACCACCTGGGTGGGAAAAGATTCCCAAGGTTCTCCCGTGACTCTCGAACTTTTCAAAATAGATCCCAAACAATTTCGTTTGGAACTCGTGCAGGCCCAGGATTTTGGGCAAACTAAAATCACTGCCAAAGAAATGGTTCAAAAAACAGGTGGACTCCTCGCGGTAAACGCCGGATTTTTTGACCCTGGTTTTAAACCCTTGGGGTTGCTTGTAAAAAACGGTCAGCAGTTAAATCCTCTGCGTTCTGTGGCCTGGTGGGGAATTTTTTCTTTGGATAAATGGAGTGGCCCCGAGGTCAGTCGCCCCGAGGAATTTCAAATGAGGCCCAGCACAGAACTGGCGATTCAAGTGGGGCCTCGCTTGGTGGATAACGGCAAGCCCCTTCCCGTAAAACACAATGATTCTCAAAAAACATTTATTGGAATTACCAAAGATCATCAGATTGTTTTAGGTGTCACGGAATTGTGCGCAGTAGATGCCGTTGATTTCGCCCAAATCTTAAGCCGTGATTTACAACTCAAAGAAGCTTTGAATTTCGATGGGGGAAGCTCCACTCAGCTTTATGGCAAAATAAGCTCCTATCAAAAAGACCTGCCGGGCATTACGGCGGTGGCGAATGGGGTGGTGGTGGTGAGGAGGTAAATTACGCCGCTTTATTATCTACAACATGGTAATTCGGAAACATAATGACAGCAGGATGAACTTTTAAAAGCGATTGTGTTTTTAGCGGCAGGGTGCCAGACACATTGAAGAAGAGCAAAAAGGAGGTTTTTATGTCTGTTTCAAGATACGAAGAGCTCGAAAATAAAATGCCCCTTGTTCTGGAGTGCGTCGACAAAGGCCGTGACCCTGAAGAATGTGCCCAAAAAATACTTGCCGGAGACCCCACTCTTCAAACATTGTCCTCTGATGAAGAAAGCTCAATCGCTTTAAAAGGCTCACAGGAAGCCGAGAGAGAAATCAAGCGAACGGTTGAGAAGACAATTGTAGAAGCAAAGCGTCGTCTTTCAACTGCTTATCAGAATTTTTTAAGCAATCCCATACCGGACAACCGCATAGCTTATGAAACAATTGACACTGAGCTCAGGCTTTACCAAAGCCCTGAATATTATGCGCATATCAAACAAAACCGCTTTAACGTGATCGCGAAAGAAAAAACGGCACTGGCTCGGGCTGAACTCGTCAAAGCTAATTGGGCAGAAATGCTGTCTTCAGTGATCAGCAAGACCAGAGACCCCAGACGTCTTGAAGACAGAATCCTGTTTCCCTGGCACTCGCCACGTCATTCTGCTTCCTTAAACACAGGTGTCGCTTACTTGGCTGGAATTGGCTCGCAAAATGTTTCTTCGGGAGCGGCAACCATTGATGCGGGATACCGTTTCCACCTTTCACCCGACCTGGCTTTGGAGCTGGGAGGTGGTATTCTCGTCGATCTTGGGGCAACGACCCTTTCATATATGGTAGGTTCACAATCGCATGCTGCTCCTGATAACTTGTCGGTTGGATCCAGTTACGTGGATTCGGAAAAAACAGATTTCATCTATAGCCGAGACCCCATCAGTGCTGGCCCTCGTCTGGGTTTACGGTATAAAGCCTATCACCCGACGATTGCCCTACGTGTCTTCAATGGTTCTGCACAAAACATGCTCACCAAAGGCACGACGACGCTGACCAAGGAAGAACCTGTAACAATAACAACCAGCGGCAGTAGTGGTGGTGGTCCCCTGAGTCCGCTAGGTTGTATTGTCATTCCTTTTCTTGGCTGTTTCCTCGATGGTACTATTGGTGGAGGCTCCAGTTCGTCAAGCCATCAAGAAATACGGAGAACATTTTCCAATCAAACTTCTGTTTCTCATCAAGATATGGGAAGTCACGTGGGTTATGCCGTCGATATTTCACCTCTTTCTTTTTCCTGGTCAGTCGTTTCGTTGGATGTGGGGCTATCCATCATGAAGGATCCCTCATTGAGCAAAGATATGCTTTATGGGTTTCGCTTCGGTGCCTCTGGGAATCTGGATGCGATTTATGAGTATTTGAGTTGGATTTAAAAATTGATTAACTCTGCTTTTAATTAGCAACTGTTCATTAGCCTTACCGATACTTGATGAAGTAATCAATTTTGAATTCATTTTTTAAAATGAGGTGAACCATGCAACGTTTTTTTGTTCTTACATTTTTTGTTTTATTTTTTTCTTTTTCTCTCTTGGGATGCGGTGGCGGAGGAAGTGCTGCCCCTCATACAGAAGAAGGGACAGAAGAAGGCACTAGCGCTGCCCCTCCTTCAGGATCAGGAGATACTCAAGCTCCCACAGGAAGTATTGTTATCAATAATAATGACTCTACCACTGTCCCTCATCCTGTCACTCTTCATCTGACAGCAACAGATAATCAAAATGTAGTGGCTTATTATGTGTCGGAGTCTTCTACCCCGCCTGCTGCCGGGGCTTCCGGTTGGGTGAGTGTGACGCCTACCCAGAACTTGAGTGTGGATGTGTCTTTTACCTTATCGAATACTCTAGGCACCAAAACAGTTTATACCTGGTTTAAGGATAGTGCGGCGCAGGTTTCAACCACAGTCTCAGATACTATCCTCAGTCTCTGGTCGTTGTTTACCATGGATGGAATAAAGCTGGGGGTTGCCATTGCTGTTGATTCCAATAACAAGTTTCATGTGAGTTCTCACAGCAGTACGGACTTAGCTCCACAATATGCAACGAATGAGAACGGAGCTTGGGCGACAGATTCTATTGATTCAACAGGGATTATAAGTGGACGCTCTTCCATCGCTCTGGATTCGAACAACAAAACCCATATCAGTTATTATGATGAAACAAATCAGGATCTCAAATACGCGACAAATGCAAGTGGGAGTTGGATAACAAGTACTCTTGATTCACTGGGGGATATGGGAAGATTTAATTCTATAGCTGTTGATTCCAACAATAACGTTCATATTGGCTATTACGATTTTACAAGCAAAAATCTTAAGTACGCCACGAACGCCAGTGGGACTTGGGTCACTAGTACTGTGGATTCAACAGGAGAAGTGGGTTGGTATGTTTCCATTGCTGTTGATTCCAATAATGAGGCTCATATGAGCTATGCCAATACAACAGCTTATCCAAACGCCGATGTCAAATACGCGACACACGCGAGTGGCGCTTGGGTCATCAGCACTCTTGAGACGGTGGGAACTTCGAATACGATTGCAGGGATGAAAACTTCCCTGGCTCTGGATTCTAATAACAAGGCCCATATCAGCTATTACGATTTCACAGGTAATGATTTGAAATATGCAACGGACGCCAGTGGTAGCTGGGTGATCACCATTCCAGATTCAACAGGGGATGTGGGTCAGTGGCCTTCTCTTGCCCTGGATTCCAACGACAAAGTCCATATCAGCTATTATGATCAAACAAATCAGGATCTCAAATATGCGACAAATGAGAGTGGTCGTTGGGTGATGATTGCTGTCGATTCAGAGTGGGATACAGGTCGACGGAGTTCTCTTGCTCTGGATTCCAACAACAAAATTCATATCAGTTATACCGATTATACAAACGCTATTTTCAAATACGCGACTACGGCAGAATAAAGAAAAGCGAGAGATGGGTATATGGCAGATGATCCCGAAGCATTTTTAAGAATCCGCATGCCTATTCTGGCACAGCTTCCTTTGGAAGAGATAAGAGCTTATTTGCAGCATTTTGATGAGAGTGGGATGGGAGATAATGATGGGAGAATCGAGTATGCAGACCTCGACCCCAATCCTCTGGCGAGTAAATTTCACTACTACGCCCAGTTTTTTTCCCATGATGAGCACGGTCATTTTCATCCCCTGCATAATTTTTCGCTTCTTTCTGCAGACCAGCAACAAAAAGCCCGGCAAGTCAGTGCTCTTTGGACCAACCTGGAAGAACTTCGACAAAAAATGATGGGGGCTCAAAAAACAGAGTCTCAAAAAGAAGAGCTCACCAGGGTTTTTGGTTTAAAAACTGCCGAAGAGGTTAATCATCCTGTCGATCCCCATCAGGGCATCGACGATTCAGGCTACGAAGCGCATATTCAGCAATTTATTCGTTCTACCTGGAAACATCTTCAGTCTTTTTATACGAGAGATCCCCAGGGGGGATTCTGGAAGCAGGAATTCTGGGAGACTGAGGATGTTCATGAACATCCGATCATGGTTTTGGGCGATAGTCTCACCGCAGGGATGAAAAGCGCTTCTGTAAAAGCCGCGAGCGATTCTCCTGCAATGGCGTCTTATGTGCTCACCCAGTTTGGCGTTCAGTCTCCAAGAATACGCAATATCGGAAGCAATATTGGATTTGAAAAACCTTTTCCTTTTGATGCAGACGCTTTGATTGAATTACGGAACGATGTCATGAATACCACTTTGGAAATGGGATGGAATCTTCTCGTGGGCGCAAAACCCGTATATGACGGGGCGAGAAATAGCCGCGTGATCATTATGGGAGTTCCAGGCGCCACGACTCACGATATAATTGCAGATCTCAGCCAAGAAGAGGATTGGCGCTCACCCGGGCGGGTTTTTATGGACCCGTTGATGGGGCTTTATCCAGAGGATCCTCAAAACTCAAAGCAAGATAGAAGTTTTCTTCAATTTGCCATTCAGGAATTTAAACGACGCATGCAAAAGGGAGAAAGGGGAGGAAGTTTTGTGGTGGGGCTTGGTAGCAACAACCTGATGTCTTTTCATCAATTTATGCTGGCGGCTCCCGATCATGATCCTGCTCTTTATGAAGCGGATCTCATCCGTTTAGATCAAAAAACAAAAGAACTCACCGAGCGAGGGACCCGCAGAATTTATCTTTTTCCACCCGATGTCAGAAATCTTTTGGTTCGTATTCCCGAACAAGCCCACTTTGTTTATGAAGACGGTTCTCCCATTCCCATCGGGAGCTATGTGCTCTTTCATTGGTATGTGGGCGCCGGTGAACATGGGGTAAGCATCCCCAAGAAAAATGTGATGAGTCCCGAGGAGTATTCAGAATTTGGCAGACGATTTCAGGCAATGAACACGATTGCCCACCGTGTTTTAGAACAGCAAAGTAATTGGCTTATTATTGATAATGACCGAAAACAATCCGAATGGAAGTCTTCTGATCCCTATCTTCCCGGGGTGTTTAGTTATCTCATGCAAAAGGCCAATTTGGAGGGAATCCGTTTTGATAATGTGCCAGGCTACGGTACGGTTACCTATCAGGGTCGTGAAGAAATGCTGAGCAACGATAATATTCACCCTTCTGATTTTGCTTACCTCTTCTGGTCTGATTTATTGGCCCAGTCTTTTGTCAATCATGGCATCTCCAGTCCCCATTACACGGTTTACGAAGATTTGGAAGATGCGAGACCCGAACTTTTACTTCGGGTCTATCAGGATATGCACCGGCGGGTAGGAGAGGAGCTCCGTAAAAATCCTTCGGCATGGCGCCCCAAGCGAATGCAATATGAAAGATTGAAAACCTGGAGAGAAAACTTGCAGTCTTTGGCCCATGAGTTTGAAAATGGAAAAATAAAACCTTCGGAAGTCGGTGAGAAAAATTATGCCCTGTTGAATGGCAAATGGCCTTATTTCAATCGTGAGACTTTGGTAGAGATGCTGCAGGTCACAGAAATATCGCCATCACATCCTCATGATATTTCTCCGAGGCTCAAAGAGCATCAGCTGGTGGAACTCATTAAGGATCAGATCACCGGGCTTTCTGCAGAACAGAAAGCTTCTGTTCTGTTTCGTCTCTTTCAAATTACGGACGACTTTTCTGAAAAAATGGAAAAAGGTTATTGGGACCAAACCCGTTTGATGACGACTTTTTTTGATGGCATGGGCCCACGGGGCTCTGAGCGAGTAAGAGATCATCATGAAGGAAAAACCCCAGGTGTTTTTGCTCCTCTTCTGGTACAAGCCGAAGCGGCCGCTTTTGTGGCTTCTGCCGACGATTTAAAAATGCGTTTCACTTTGGGTCTTCAAAAGGGGACTTCTGCAGGACCTTTTTTATCCGCCCCTTTATTAAACTATGTTTCCATGCATGCTTTTATTCGAGGCTCGGGAGTTTTTTCTGCCACGGAATTTGATTATGGAGAAATAGCTCTCGGAGCGGGATTGCGTACCTATCATGAAGGGCTTCCTCTTTCTCTTGCCCTAGAAGCAAGTGCTTCCCTTCAGTCGAATCAACCCACGAATCTCAAGGGACGTTCTACTCTACGATTTTCTTATCATCCTTCGGGACAACTTTTCCTGGGAACACCCGGAGGAGAGTTGTTTGTGGAAGGGGGAGCGAATTTTGACAAAGACCGTCTTGTGCTTGCGCAGGGTGGGTATCGGCATAATTTTTAGTTTGTATCATTTGGCCGAAACTTGGGGTTGCTTTTAGATATATCTTAAGATATATTCATGAGTATATTTAAGGAGCCAATATGGGAAAACCTCTTACCATTCAAATAGAAGATGATTATCGGTTAGAATTCTTAAAAAAAACTTTGGGAGCGAGTAGTAAAGTGGAAGTTTTAAGGCGCGCTCTTGATAGTTTAGAGCAGAATTTGATTCGTCAGAAAAAAATGCACCAATGGAAGAAAGCTGCCGAGCTTGTAGCCCATGAAAGCGTTCGGGTGAATCGTGAATTCCAAAAACATTCCCGTTTGAAACATTTATGATCTCACCCCTCACTCCTCTTCAATGGCATGTGTATGTGGTCGACCTTGAGCCTCGTATCGGGACAAAACCGGGGAAAAGACGACCCTGTCTTGCCATTCAGCCCAGTCCTTTTGCTCAAGCAGGTCTTCAAAGTACAGTCGTGATTCCGTTAACGACTAAAATTATAAAAAAAGTAGAAGAGGCTTATCCTCTACGAATTCGTATTCCTCAAAGTTGCTGTAATTTAGAACAAGAGAGTGATCTGCTGATCGATCAAATTTTGGCTTGGGATAACAGTCTTTTTCGAGAGGATCTTGGGAAAATTCCAGAGGCCCTACAGCAAAAGGTGAAAGAAGCCCTCGTTGACTTTTTGGATTTGTCTTAGGCCGTTTACAAGAAAATCCCCCATAACTGGTGCCCGTCAAAATTTTAACCCCAATCCCTAGTATTCCGTTCTTTACACCTGGATTGTCCTTATGATACATCCTTATTCATCATACTTACCTATTGGGGCAGCCTTTCTGGCTTGGAAAATTGAATGGGGTTATTTTGAGAATAAAACAAATTGAAATTCAGGGATTTAAGTCCTTTGCGGATCGGACTGTTGTCGAGTTCCAACCCTCGGGCATCACCGGGATTGTCGGGCCGAATGGTTGCGGCAAGTCGAACGTGGTGGATGCCATTCGCTGGGTCATGGGCGAAATGAGCGCGAAGCACTTGCGTGGGCGTGAGATGCAAGATGTGATTTTTGCAGGTAGCGAGAAACGGGCGCCTGCAGGCATGGCTGAAGTGACGATGATTCTTTCCAATGAAGAGGGAAAATCTCCCGTTGCTTATTCCAGCTTTTCAGAAATTTCTATTTCTCGCCGATTATTTAGGTCAGGCGAGAGCGAATATCTCATCAACAAAACCTCTTGTCGCTTGCGCGATATTTACGACATTTTTTTGGGAACCGGAGTAGGCACCAAAGCTTATTCCATTGTCGAACAAGGCCAAGTCGGCCAAATTATCAACTCCAAACCCGAAGACCGCCGGCGCATGATTGAAGAAGCAGCGGGCATTTCAAAATTCAAGGCACGAAAAGAAGCCGCCCTGCGCAAAATGGAAGCTGCCGTGGCGAATCTTACCCGACTTCAAGATGTTTTAAATGAACTTTCCAGGCAAATTTCTTCCCTCGATCGCCAGGCTAAAAAAGCCGAACGCTATCGTGAACTGAAAGAAAAAACGCGTGCTTTAGAACTGCACTTGGCTTCCATCGACTTCGTGACTTTAAGTGAGGGTACTGAAACCGGTGAAGCCCGAATGGGCGAGCTTAGCGGGCAAGAAGTGGCATTGGCGGCCGAGCTGGCTTCTTTGGAGGCAGAGGTTGAAAATTTAAAACTTTCTTTGGGTGAAGAAGAACAAGAGCTCTCTCTTTTACAAGAACGCTTGTACGAAAAAAACAATACCATCACTCTCAACGAACAGGCGATTCAATACAAGGGACGTGAAGTAAAAAATATTGCAGATCGCGAAGTGGCGCTCATTGGCGAAGTGGAAGAGATCAAACAACAACTGAGATCCCTCGAAGAAGAAATCACAGAAAAAAATGAAGATCATCTTCAAGTGGATTTGAGCGTGGCCAAATCAGAAGAAAATCTTTTTGTCTTGCAGCAAAATGTTTCGGAAAAAGAAGAAAAACAAAAACAATTGGAAGAAGCGCGGGAAAGATTTCAACAAGAAATTTTACAACTCGTACAATTTATTGCTGAGTCGAATTCGAAACGGGAATGGATTAATCGCCAGAAAATAGAAAACAAGGGCCGAATGGGAAAAAACCAGGCCGAGATTGAAGAAATGGATAAACAGCTGGCCGAGTGGGCATCGAAGAAAGCACAGACAGAATCTTCTTTGGGAGAGTTTGGCCAGTTGAAGCTCGATCTTTCAACCCAGGTGGGTTCAGTCTCCGACGCTCTGGAGCGTGAGAAGATTGAATTTGAAAGGATTAAAATCGAACTCTTTCAGACAAAAGAAAATCTTTCTGAAAAACGTTCGCGCCATTCTTCTTTGGAAGAAATCCAGCGTAATTTTGAAGGCTATCGCGATGGCACGCGCCGGGTGATGCAAAAAAGAAATTTTGAGGGAAATCTGCAGGATGTTTTTGGTACGGTGGCTGATTTTGTCGAAACAGAACCTTCTTACCAAATGGCGGTGGGAGCAGTGTTGGGAGAGAAGTTGCAATATGTGGTGGTAAAAAGTCAGGAAGCAGGTTTGCAGGCCGTGGAATATTTAAAAACAGAAGCAGCCGGCAGGTCCTCCTTTATTCCCATTGAATTAAGAAGTCATGTCGAAGAAGAAGATTTCCCCGCTGCCCAAGAGGCCGGTGTGTTGGGACCGCTGAAAAATTTTGTACAGCTCAAGTCCGATTGTGCAGGAGTGGGGGATTATCTTTTTCGGGATGTGTGGTTGGTTGAAAACTTGAATCGTGCGATTCAGCTTTGGAACTCCAACGGCCACCAGAAAACTTTGGTGACCCTCGATGGAGAAGTGGTGGATCCCCACGGCATTGTCTCAGGAGGAAGCCCTGAAAACCAGTCTTATACCCTGTTAGAGAAGAAACGTGAAATCAGGGATCTTACCGAAGAAGTGAGAATTTGTGAGTCGAAGGCCAGGTTAAAAGAAGAAGAGCTTAAAAAATCCGAATGGCGAATTAAAACCCTCACCCAATCTTTTGAAAATTTGAGAAAAAATTCCCATGGTGAAGACCTGAAAATCTTGAATCTTGAAAAAGATTTGTCTCACTTGAATACCGAAGTAAATCGCTTAAATCAAAGATATCAGACTCTCTCACTAGAAGTGGAGACTTGGACAAAAGAAGAAGAAACGCTTGAAAAAGAATTTGCTGCGTCTCTTTCCCAGGAGCTGATTTGGCAGGCAGAAGAAAAAGTCAAAAAAGAAATGCTCGAGCAGATCAAACAAGAAATTATCCTTCAACAAAAAGAACTTGAGATGGCCCGCGAAGATTATACGAAAAGAAAATTGGAAGAAGAAACCTTGCAAGAAAAGAAAGCCCAGGTGGCTTTGGATTTAAAACGTCTCATGGATTTAAAAACGAGCTACAGTAGCCGGCAGGAAGAGTGTTTGCGGTTACTCACCGAAGGCAATCAGCAATCCGTCCAGTTGAGAAAAGAAGTGGCTCAGTCAGAAGAAGTTTTAAAAGTGTTGATTGTAGAAGTTCAGGAGCTGCAAGCGCGTCAGGTTGTTTTAAAAGAAGCTTACGATCAACATCTGGCTCAACTCAAAAATAATGAACTCCAGTTGCGTGAAGTCAGAAAAAATCACGAAACCGTAAAAAACGAACTCAATGCCTGTTTGGTGACCCTCACAGAAGTTCGCAGCCGTCTTCAATTTTTGCGTGAGCAGATTTTTGAGCGTTATCATGATGAGATTGCCCTGCTGGCTCCCCAGTTTAAAGACAAACCTTTGGAAAATCGCGAAGCCCAGGAAGCGGAGCTGAAAGATCTGAAAGACAAGCAGGCTAAAATTGGAGAAGTCAATCTCACTGCCATTTCTGAATACGAAGAACTCAAAACCCGGCATGAATTTTTAAATGTACAATCCACTGATTTGAATGCCTCGTTGGAATCGCTTCATCGTACCATCCAAAAAATCAATCGCAGCACCCGCAAACGATTTCAGGAAACTTTCGAAGCGATTAATCATCAATTTGAAGAATTATTTCCCCAGGTTTTCAAGGGAGGTCGCGCGAAATTGGTGCTCACCGATGAAGCCAATCTTTTGGAAACCGGCGTGGAAATCGTGGCCCAGCCTCCTGGCAAAAAACTCCAGTCGATTGGTTTGCTGTCTGGCGGCGAAAAAGCCCTCACGGCTATCAGCCTTGTTTTCTCCATCTTCCTCATCAAGCCTTCTCCCTTCTGTATCTTGGACGAAGTCGATGCCCCCTTGGACGACGCCAATGTCGACCGCTTCAACCAACTTGTCCGCGACATGATGACCCGCTCTCAATTCATCCTCATCACCCACAACAAGCGCACCATGGAAATGGCGGATATTCTCTATGGCGTGACCATGCAAGAAGCCGGTGTTTCGAAGACGGTGAGTGTGAAGTTGAATTAGATCGAGGATACTCCTTTACAAGCCCCCCCGATTTATCTAAAACCCCTTTCGTTATGGCGACCATCCTCATCCGAAAACCCAAACTCAATTTTTTGCAGAAAATCTATGTTGGCGCCATCGTGCAGGGGATGTGGATTACCTTGAGTCATGCTTTGCGGAATATGGTGAATCAAAAAGGGATTCTGACTTACGATTATCCTGAAAAGAAAAAACCCATTCCGGAAGATTATCGGGCAGAGCATCGTTTGATGCAGCGGCCGGATGGCACAGTGCGCTGTACGGCTTGCATGCTCTGTGCGACGGCGTGTCCTGCGAATTGTATCGAGATTGTGGCAAAAGAACATCCCGATCCTGCCGTCGAAAAATATCCCCAAGTTTATAATATCGATCTTTTGCGTTGTGTCTTTTGTGGTTTTTGTGTGGAAGCTTGCCCCTGTGATGCCATTCGTATGGATACCCAGAAAGTAGAACGAGCGGAGTTTGATCGGCCTTCGTTTGTGGTGGATATTGACTATCTTTCGAAGAATCATCCGGAGGGCAAAAGCCCGTATTCAATTGCATTATATTAATATGTCTTACAATCTCACTTTACTCCCCGGTGATGGAATTGGTCCTGAAGTGACAGAAGCAGCGCTTGCGGTGCTCGAGGCGACAGGCGTGAAGATCCAATGGGATAGAGCCCTGGCGGGTCAGCAGGCGATTGAAAAATTCTCGGATCCACTTCCCGAAGAAACCCTGACACTTCTCAAGAAAAATCAGGTGGCCTTGAAAGGCCCGATTGGCACTCCCATTGCGAAAGGTTTTGGCAGTGTGAATGTGCTCATGAGAAAGAAACTGAATCTCTATGCGAATTTGCGGCCGATCAAGTCCCTGAAGGGAAAACTTTCCCGGTATGAAAATATTGATCTCATTGTTGTGCGTGAAAATACCGAAGGGCTTTATGCGGGCATTGAACACGAAGTAGCCCCGGGAGTGGTCGAAAGTATCAAGGTGATTACAGAGAAAGCCTCCTTGCGAATTTCAGAATTTGCCTTTCAGCTCGCTCAAAAAGAAAAACGAAAAAAAATAACGGCCATTCACAAAGCGAATATCATGAAACTTTCCGATGGGCTTTTTTTGGCTTGCTCGAGAAAAGTTTCAGAGGGTTTCCCGGATATCCTTTATAAAGAAATGATTGTGGATAATTCTTGCATGCAACTGGTACTTAACCCCAAGCAGTTTGATATTTTACTTCTTGAAAACTTGTATGGAGATATTGTTTCTGATCTTTGTGCCGGTTTGGTGGGGGGCTTGGGGCTTGTACCAGGAGCCAATATTGGAACGGATGCCGCCATCTTTGAAGCCGTTCATGGCAATGCACCCGATATCGCGGGAAAAGGCATTGCGAATCCCATTGCGATGATCCTGACTTCAGCCATGATGCTTAAATATTTGGGAGAAAATAGTTGCGCTCAGGCGATTGAAAATGCAGTGAATGCGGTGACCGAAAAAGGGGAGGTCTTAACCCCCGATCTGGGCGGCAAAGCGACGACAAAAGAAGTGACACAAGCAATCATCAAATGTGTCACCCCCGCGAAAGCGGGGGTCCATTAAGACCAGGGGGATTCCCGCTTTCGCGGGAATGACAAAACAAATAATCATGGAAGAAATAAAAAATCCGGAAAATCCTGTCCCCGATAATGAGCCCAGCCCGGAAACACCGGTGGCAGAACTCAAAATTGTTTCTTCTTTGCCTGGTTTTTCTCCCCAGAGTTTGCCCGATGACAAATTTTCAAAAGGCCGCATTGTAAAATATTTTCCCCAGTCGAGATATGGATTCATCAAAGACAAGCGGGGAAAAGATGTTTATTTTAATGTCGATGAAATCCGCTTTGTCGGCGACAAAGGCCGCGAAAGTTTAAAAGAGGGAATCCTTGTGGGCTACGATGTGGCTTGGACTCCCCATGGATTGCATATTGCTTATATCAAGATTTATTGAAGAGTTTTTATCTCCACCCTTCCTGCTTTTTTGTAGCAACTAAATCTTCCATGTGCCGAAACTATCTTTATCAAATCTATGGGACAAGAACGCGTCATTTTAAATCCACAGTGCCAATCGGGCTACTTTCAGTACAGGGATGGATCTATTCTGGTGCAGGAATGTCAGAAAACTCCTGACTCCAAACCCCTCGTTTATGCCCTCTCTACGGAGGATCCTGCTTGTTTGGCGAAAAAAGATCCTACTTCTTGTTTGAAACCCCATCCTTTATATAGAAGTGATGAGGCACGATCGTGGCTTCAAAATCTTGCTTTTTTTGCACCAAAAGATGTTCAAGAAGGATTGGCTTTTTATGTTCCTCTTTCAGATTCTGGTCAGTTGGCTTTCTTGGAGAAGGGATTAGAGAATTTCCAACCTCCTGATTATCTTGCCTATGCACCCACAGTAGGGGCTCTATTGGCCGGCTTGTTGGGAAGTCCAGAAGCTTTTGTGGGCTTACTCCGATATGCATTTCCAGGAGATTTTTCCCTTCAACCCTTCAAGTTAGAAATACCTCTTGAGCAAGTGGGAGAAATAAAATCCATCGCAGTGCCTGTTCTTAATCCTGCAGAACTCCAGAGAAGATTAAAAGAAAGAATCCAAGAAATGGTGGACCGTGGTTTTGATTTGAGTGTGGTGGAAAATGCTTTGGCTGGGTTGTCTGTTGAAGAGCTTCAGCGTCTTTTGGGTTTGAGCGATCTGGAATTAGTCAAAACAATTTGTAATCGCTTTGAACCTTTCATTCGACCTGATCTTTTGCCACTTTGGCAAGCGGTACGAGATGTGTTTTTTATAAAACCGAGTCCTAAAAAAGGGGATGACTTTGATACATCTTACGAGCTATTTTTAGAATTTACTTTGGCAAGTACAACCCCTATTCAAGCTCAACGCTTGGCTGTTGCTCTTTCTCGGCTTGTTCACAGGCAGCTTTTGTTTTTTGCAAGCACTAAAGCAAGAAGTGGAGAGTTATCATTTGAAACCGAATTAAGGAACAAGTCTATTGCAGCGATGCGGATTTTTTTCTCTTATATGGCCACTCTCTTTCAAAAACCCATTTCTGATTTATTGAGGGATCAGTTATTATTTTCCTGGCTTTTTAAGCAATTTTTTTTAAACTCTCGGATGTTTACCAATCGGAATTGGTTCGCCTTATTTCAAGAAATAGATTCCCCCATATTTCGTTTAGCCATTCTGGCAATGGATAAATTTCAAGCGACCTATTATTATTTGTCGATTGCGTCTTTTGAAACGTGGGGAAATCCCCACCCATTGGAAAGATCGGATATCGAAAGAGGCCAATGGTTTATTTTAATTACACTTTGGAATTTCCGTTTTGAGTTTCCCCGTAGTCGGGGGGGAAGCGCATCCTCATTAAGAAATCTTTTCGAAAGGGAATTTACGACAGATTTTAGTTCTTTTCCAAATATCTGGCGCATCATCAATGAATTTGATTTTTATCTTCAATGGGGAGAACTCCCCCAACCTGGAACACCTGTTCCTTTACCCGATTCTCCCGATCGTCCATTCCTTTATCGGGGGTTTGGTTTGCCTTTTATTCAGCTTTTAGCCGAAGAAAATAATTTTGTTCATCCAGAAACCTTTTCCCCAAAACTGGGTGAAGAGGATGAAGAAGAACAAGGCGAGTTTGTCGGTTTCGAACAAGTGTGTGAAGCGATTTGTCTTTCTACTTACATCATGCAATCAGACCAAGTGGCGAGTTCGATGACAAGTCTGCAAGTGAGCCAGGCTTGTGCTTCGATGTGTCTTTCGGGATTTGTCTATTATAACCCCGAACAGGCAGCGAGTGTGGGGCAGCAGTTTGGGAAGAGACTGCTTCGCACTAAGCCATTGATTCCCGCTCCGTTTGTTTATTAAGAGGATTTATTCCCTCCACTATTTCATAAAGTCTTTCCAAGAGATAAAGGGGTAACAGGATGAGTTGTCTGCCTTCCGGTAAATTTCTGATTTCAAAAGGGGCAAGTGATGTAACGACTCCCAAAGGGATTTGATAAAGTTCCATGAAATGGCGCACGCCTCCCAAATGACTGTTTTTTACTTTGAGTGTGGCCTTGCATTCCACTGGCATCACGCTGTTTGCGTGTTGCAGCACAAAATCAATTTCAGATCCCGAGACGTTTCTTTTCCAACCATTGAGTTCTTGTTGGGGATCCAGAAATAAAAGAAGATTGGCGGCCAGATTTTCCACCAGCCCGCCCAAAAAATTCCGTTGCAAGCCTGCAGAATAAAGCAGATGTGTTTTTGGCATTACCGATTCGCGCAGTTCTTTGGCGATGCCCCCATCAAACAGATAGCGTTTGGGATGAAAATTTTGTTCCTCTGAAGAACCGCGCTGGTTCACTTTGGTGATCATTCTCCAGGCTTCCAACTGGCTTAAAGTTTTGATGATCTCCTGATTTTTTCCTCCATCCAAAAGGCGGGAGACAAAACTGTTTTTAAAAGGCTGTCCCAAAAGATGAGCGGAGGCTTGGAGTGAAGCTATAAAAACCGATTGTTTTTCATCCCCATAAACCCGTTTAAAATCCTGATAATAACCATAGAGGATATTTTTTCGAAGTTCTTTCCAGGCTCCCCCTTTAAAATAGGTGATCACCACTTCAGGAAGCCCGCCGACTTCCAGATAATGTTGAAGCATTTCCACCAGTCGATGATGAGTATTGGCGGAGAGGATTTTTTTTTGAGAGCATCCCTCGAGTTGTTTGAGTAAGTGGGGCTCGTTGCTGGCCATCAGGAATTCTTCAAAGCTGAAAGGTTGAACGAGGAGGGGAGTCACTCTTCCCACGGGATAGCGGACATCATCATGAAAAATGCGAGACATACTGGATCCAGAAAGAATCACCAGAGTATTTTCCCATTTTTCTTTCATGAATCGGACAAACGACCCTAATTGGCGGGACTCTTGAGCTTCGTCAATAAAAAGAAGAGAAGCCTTGCCTGGAGAAAATTGGAGTTCGACTTCGAGTAACTCGGTAAATTCAGAAAAACCGCCACACAGATCAATTTTTTGAGAAAGACTTTTGTTTTCTTCAAGATTGACTTCTTGATAAGGGAGAGATGTTTCTTTTAATACCTGATGAACAAGGGTAGTTTTCCCCACTTGCCTAGCCCCTTCAATCAGGAGGACATTGTTACTTTTTGACCTATTTTCAATGAGTTGTGTTAATTTACGGGCAACTTTTCGGGAGATCATCCTAAGATTAAATAACAAAATTGATCGATTTTCAAACTATTTTTAATAATTATTGATCAATTATATGGGCCGTTCGCGGCCCTCTCGCTCACTGTGTGAGCTAGGGGGGCTTGAGTGTATATTTATTGAGAAATATATTTATGCAGCGGATCTCCGCCACTCATCGAGCAGAACCAATCATAGTCGATCAGTTCTTTAATCGTGGGGTGATCGCCGCAAACGGGGCAGTTTTTATCGCGGCGAATTTTAAGTTCACGAAACTTCATCTTCAGCGCATCGAAAGTGAGTAATCGGCCCATCAAAGGTTCGCCTTTTTTCAAAATCAGTTTGATCACCTCTATTGCTTGGGCCGTACCCACAATGCCAGGCAAAGCACCAAATACACCAGCCTCTTGGCAAGAAGGCGCCATATCGGGGGGAGGGGGCTCAGGATACAAGCAGCGGTAGCAAGGGCCACCGGCATCAGAATGAAACACGCAGATCTGGCCTTCAAAACGAAAAATGCTTCCATCCACCAAGGGTTTTTTCAAAAACACGCAGGCATCGTTGATGAGGTATCGCGTGGGAAAGTTATCACAGCCATTTACGATGATGTCGTAGTCTTTGATGATCTCCATCACATTTTCCCGGCTGAGTTTGTCGCGATAAGTGATGATGTTAATATCAGGATTTAAAGCTTTCAAAGTTTTTTTGGCAGATTCCACCTTGGGTTCACCCACACGTTCTTCGTTGTGCAAAATTTGTCGTTGAAGATTTGTGCGATCCACCACATCGTGATCGATAATTCCCAAAGTGCCCACCCCTGCTGCCGCCAAATAGAAGGCGGCTGGGCATCCGAGGCCGCCGGCTCCCACAAGAAACACTTTGCTTCCGAGTAACCTGATTTGCCCTTCTTCACCGACTTCGGGCATCAAAATATGACGGGCATAGCGCTCGAGTTGGTCGGGGCGTAAAGATTTTTTCTGATGGGTGGGAAATTGATGACTGGCCCACTGTGTATACCCACCCATGAGAGAATGTACTTTTTTATAACCCAGATCTTTCAAGGATTTTGCCGCCAAAGCCGAACGATTTCCACCGGCACAATAAATGACGATTTCCTGGTCTTTGTCGGGGATTTGATCTTCGATCTTGAGTTCCAAAAATCCGCGTGGAATCAGCTTTGCCTGGGGAATAACTCCCCGATCCTGCTCATCCTTTTCGCGCACATCGACTAAAACAATATTCTTTTTTTGATCGATCCAGGATTTTAATTCTTCAGACTTGATCTCTGAAATTTCTTTCTTTGTTTGATTTAAGAGGTCTCTAAAAGTAGCCATGAGCTGCATTCTCCTTCTTTTTTTTACCTTATGGGATCTGTCGCGGGGGTGTCAAGGGAAGGTCTTAGCGAAAAGCTCCTGATGCTAAAAAAATACCGTCCCTCCCTTTCGGGAGGAGACGGTATTTTATCCATCACGCTTTTTTGATCTGTTATTACATTGCTACTGTCGTAAAACTTGAAGTGAACTCACTTGCCAAGGGCACGCCATCTGCATTTTGTACCCCGGTTGTCACCACGATTTGATACGGGGTACTGGCATCTAAACTAGAAACAGGTGTGAGCGTAGCCATGTTCGTGCTTGCATCAAAAGCAAGATTAGCGTCGACCACAGAACTATCGGAAGCTCTTCTCAATTGGACGTTATCTCCGATGGTAGAAACTAATATATCCTGATCAAACTGAATTTGAATTTCCACATCTACCGCTACATCTACCGCTCCATCTGCTGGAGTAACAGAGCTGACTTGCGGTGCAGTCGGGCTGGGTTCTTCCGGTGGAGGATTTTCGACTGGGCTCGTCGTAAAAGTAATTACGATCGTGTTGCTCAAAGAAATATTGGCGAGACTTTTCACTTCTGTGGTGATTTCGAGCTGATAAGTGGAATTGATCTCAAGGCTTCCATTGGGATTCACAATGATGATATTGGCAGACTGGTCATAGTGAATAGAAGCTTCAATGGGTGTTCCATCTGCTTTTTCCAGATGGACAGTATTTGAGTTTACAGTGGAGCAATCCAGTTTTTCATTTCCAAAGGAAATCCTGATTTCCCCATTGCTAGAAAAACTCACAGAACCATTTTCAGGCGTTGTATTTGTAACCGTAGGCGCAGGACTGCTTGCTTGTTCTCCCGTGGTAAAGTTAATGGTCATGCTATTGCCAAGAGAGAGGCCTTCAGCACTTTTAATCTCTCCTGATATTTCTATATGGTAGGTGGTATTTATTTCCAAACTTACGGATGGAGTAACAAGGACGATGTTGTTATGGGTGTCAAGATTGAGTGCACAGGCAACAGGGTTTTCATTTTCATCCGTCAATTTAATAGTATTTTCATTGACAGTTGAAGCATCCACGGCATCATTAAATTGAATGGCAACTTTCTGTTGGGGATTTGAATCCGTTTCTCCATTACCGGGGGCTGTACTACTGACAGAAAAACGACTGGGATTGGAATGAGAGCCACTTTCGTCCACATTATTTTGTCCCGTGGATGTTCCTCCTCCAGAACAAGCTGCCATAACGAAAGTGGAACTTAAGGCGAGAACCCATTTTAAAAAATGGTTCTTGTATTTTTTTTGAGTATTCATATTGGTCTCCTTTTTGATGATTGGTTTAAATTTTTGATGATTGTTTCAAATGCGGGTGAAAATACAGAAAGTGAGAAGTGAGAACAATCAGGGCGAGACTGATTTTACAGTAGGGGATTTCTTTAGGGTTTTTTTATGCGTCACTACATTACCTTTCAATCGATGTTTCAACATGTGAGCTTGGGCATGATTGTGGTGGATGACCAGGGAGTCATCAAACAAGCCAATCCTTATGCGACTCATTTGTTTGGTTATGCTGAGCAAGAACTCTTGGGTCAGAAAATTGAAATCCTCGTCCCCAGAAAGTTAAGGGAAAAACATGTGGAACATCGGACTTCTTATATTGAAAAACCAAAACCCCGGGCCATGGGGATTGGGATGGATTTATGGGCAGTCAGAAAAGATGGCACCGAATTTCCTGTAGAAATCAGCCTGGCTTCTTATCAACTCGAGGGGAAAAAAGAAGTGGTAAGTTTTATCAGTGATATCACGGAGAGAAAAAAATCCGAGGCAGAACTTAAAAAATTGAATGAAGCCCTGGAAGATAAAGTGGAAGAACGCACCAAAGAATTGTCGCAGGCTCTTTTGGAATTGCATCACATCAATAAAAACCTGCAAAAAGAAATGGAAGAACGGGAAAAGATGGAAGCCACTCTTATAAAAGCCCTGGAAAAAGAAAAAGAACTGGGTGATTTAAAATCCCGTTTTGTGGCCATGGCTTCTCATGAATTTCGAACGCCTTTGGGAGGTATTCTGACTTCTGCTTCACTCATCGCCCGTTATGAAAGCCCTGCGGATCAGGAGAAAAGAATCAAACACATTAATACCATCAAGACCTCCGTAAAAAATCTTACCAGTATTTTAAATGATTTTCTTTCTTTGGATAAACTGGAGGGAGGAAAAATTGAATGTCGTCCCGGTACTTTTCAGGTAAGAAAACTTACCCAAGAAGTCCTGGAAGAAATGGAATCCATCCTTAAAAAGGGGCAACAAATTGTCGAAGAATATCGCGGAGAGGACATACAGGTTTTTATGGATCAGGATATGTTGCGAAATGTGCTGATCAATCTGCTTTCGAATGCAATCAAATATTCTCCCGAAGATTCTAAAATCAAATTTACCCTGGATACTGCGATGTCACCTCATATCAGGTTTACAATCGAAGATCAGGGTTTGGGAATTCCCAAGGCAGATCAAAAACATTTATTCAACAAGTTTTTCAGGGCCACGAATGTGACCCCTATTCAAGGCACAGGATTGGGGTTGAATATTATCAAAAGGTATCTGGATTTAATGCAGGGGGAGATTAGTTTTAAGAGTCAGGAAAACAAGGGAAGCACTTTTACAGTCACCTTACCGCGGGAAATGAAACAATGAAAAAAATTCTACTGATCGAAGATGATGCCGTGATGCGAGAAAACACGGCCGAGATTTTGGAGTTGGCTCAATATAAGGTCACAACAGCAGAAAACGGGGAAAAAGGTGTTCAAAAAGTGAGGGAGTTTTTCCCGGATTTGATCATTTGCGACATCATGATGCCCAAGCTGGATGGTTACGGGGTTTTGCATCTTCTTTCCAAAGATCCCAAGATGGCTGCCATCCCTTTCATCTTTCTCACCGCCAAGGCTGAAAAGAGTGAAATGAGAAAAGGGATGGAACTGGGAGCGGATGATTATCTCACCAAACCTTTTGAAGAAACGGAACTCTTGAATGCCATCGAAACCCGCCTGAAGAAAAATGAACTTCTTAAAAAAGAGTTTACCCAAAACCTTGCGGGCTTGAACCAGTTTTTGGAAGAAGCAAAAGGTCTTGCAGAATTGGGAACGCTTTCACAAAAAAAATCCCCCGTTCATTTTAAAAAGAAAGAAATTATTTTTCACGAAGGAGATGAACCGTCTCATCTTTTTTTCTTAAATCAAGGAAAGGTGAAAACTTACAAACTACACGATGATGGAAAAGAATATGTAACGAGTTTGTACAAAAGCGGGGATTTTTTTGGCTATACTCCCTTACTTGAAGGCGTTTCTTATTCTGATTCTGCCATTACCCTGGAAGATTGTGAAATTTGTAAAATTCCCAAAAATGATTTTGTTTCCCTCCTTTATAAAAACCGGGATGTGGCGAACAAGTTTATCAAAATACTTTCCAATCATGTGGCCGAACGGGAAAAACAACTGCTCAGCCTGGCCTATGATACGGTGAGAAAAAGAATAGCCAATGCCTTGGTGTTACTCGCCCAGCGCTACCCTGGCAAAACAGGGAAAAATCCCAGGATATCCGTCACTCGTGATGACTTGGCAGGCCTTGCCGGCACAGCCACAGAAACCGTGATTCGCGGTTTAAGTGAATTCAAAATGGACAAGCTCATCGAAGTCGAAGGTCGGGATATTGTGATTTTGGATTTGGAAGCCCTTCAGGAAATGAAATAACACTTTTATCATGACTTAGGTCATGTTCTTTTTATTTCCCCTCTTTTATTCTGAAAATGGGGGAAATTTTCATGAAAAAAGTATTACTTCCGATTGATTTTTCAGAGGGCTTTCAAAAGAGGAATTTACAGATCATCGCCCATCTTAAACAGTGGGACTCCAAGTGTGAAGTCTTCCTGCTCAACACTTACCTGCCTCCGGTGGCTGCTTTTGATCAGTTGATTTGTAAGCACGATGAGCTGAGAAAAAACTCTATTGAAAAACTTGAAAAAGAACGCCGGGCCCTGGAAAAAATCAGTAATGCTCATATCCATTATGAAACTTTATCCTATATGGGAAGCTTTCAGAATGTTTTGTTGCACGTCATTCGGGATTACAAAATTGATTATGTGGTTTTGAAGCCAGGTCAATCAGAGAAACTGAAGTTGGGTGAATTTGGCTGTAAAATACTTTCCATTTAAAAAAAAGGGGGTGAGTTAAATGCCAGGCCTTCATGTTCGCTTCGAGGTTTCTCCCGAGGATTTTTTGGCTCATTTGACAGAGGCGGTTTATGCAGTGGCCATGCAACATGGTTTTAAAGATTCTTTTTTAAAAATGGAATTGGAATTGTGGGATGCCCTCCGGGAAATCATTCGTAAAGACATGTGGGTTGCCACTCAATGTGGAAGTGAGAAGCTGGGAATTTGCACTGCCTCTTGTCGATCTGAGCCTTGGTCAAAAGAGGCAGAGAAGATTTTGGAAGATGAAAAATAATTAAAATGACAAAGTGTTTTTATTATGAATTTCCTTCAAAACAAGAAACTCCGGGTGGCCTTATTGGCTGTTTCTGTTTCTTTGGGTCTTGCCCTGCTCAAGGGGGCGACAGCTTTTTGGACAGGGACTCTCTCTCTTTTTGCCTCTGCTCTCGATTCTCTTCTGGATTTTATTGTTTCAAGTTTGAATCTCTTTGCCCTGATGATTTCACAAAAAGGCCCTGATGAAGATCATATGTTTGGCCATGAAAAAGTGGAGGCCTTGGGGGGGCTTTTTCAATCCCTGATGATTATGGCCTCTGCGGGCTATCTGATCTATTCCTCGATTGAAAGATTGCATCATCCTTTTGAGCTCAAACATTTGAATGCAGGAATGGGGATCATCGTGATTTCCATGATGGCCAGTTTCACTCTTGCTTTTCGGTTGAAAAAAACCGCTCAAGAAACCGGATCCATTGTTTTAAAATCAGATGCCCTGCATTACGCCGTGGACCTTTACGCCTACCTGGCTATTTTGCTGGCCTTTGCCCTCATTCAACTCAGTGGCTGGAGTCTTTGGGATCCTCTGGTGACCCTCCCTCTTGCTCTTTATGTTTTCTACCAGGGTTTGATGGTGGGGAAAGAGGCCGTTGATGAACTGATGGATCGGGAAAAATCTCCCGTTACTTTTGAGACGGTAAAACAAATCATCGCTCATCATGCTCCAACGGTTATAGGGATGCATAATTTCAAGAGTCGCCGAGCGGGAGGCAAACGCTATATTCAACTTCATGTGGAAATAAAACGGGATCTTACGTTCCACCAGGTGCACAAGATTACTGAACAACTCGCTGCCGAAATTCGGCAAGGTTTGGGAAATGTCCACGTCATCATTCATCCCGATCCCGAGGGTTTCGGGGAAGATGCAAGCGATGCAATCTAAAAGACTTATGATGATCAAAGATAATAAAAAACAAAGCTGTGTGACCTGTACTTCCCGTTTGCTTGGGATTTTTTGTGCCCTCAAAGGGGAAGCTTTAAAAGAATTTAACCAGAACAAAACAGTCAATCACTACAAAAAAGGCCAGATTATTTTCTATGAAGGCAATCAGGCTTTTGGTCTTTATTGCATTTATTCAGGACGGGTGAAGCTTTATAAAACAGGCATGGGCGGTCGCCAACAGATTGTGCGTATTGCAGGCCCGGCAGATATTCTGGGATACCGCGCTCTTTTTGCCGAAGAACCTTATCATGCCACCGCAGAAGCTTTGGAAGATGCAGATATTTGTTGTATTGATAAAAACGCCTTCTTTCCGGTGTTGGCCAAAAACCCGGAGTTGGCGCTGGGGGTCATTAAAAAAATTTCCCAAGAACTCCGGTTTGCAGAAGACTTGGCGACCAGTATCGCCCAGAGGCCTGTTCGCGAAAGAATGGCAGCGCTACTTTTGATGTTAAGACAAAGCTATGGGAAACCCACCAAAAAAGGAATCGTCATTGGTTTACAACTGACCCGGGAAGAAATGGCAGAGATGGTGGGCATTACACAAGAAACAGCCATTCGTCTTCTTTCTGAATTTAAAAAAGATAAAATGATCGAAGTCAAAGAACGGGAAATTACCATTTTAAATCTGGAAGCCCTTCTGGATACTGCCAATCTGGAAATTTAACTTTACCCACCTGACGACGATCATATGCTTTTCCTGAAATTTTCTTTAAGTGGGAAGAATGATGGATTTAAAAAAATCTTCCACCACAAAAAAACAATGGGATCGTTTGATTGCCAAAGGGCAAACCCTCTCTTTTAAAAAAGGGCAGGTCCTTTTTTATGAAGGGCATCACCCTTATGGAATTTTTCTCCTTCAATCAGGAGAAGTGAAATTCACAAAACAAGACACTCCCTGCCTGAGAGAACATTTTTTTTCTCTTCCCCAGGGAAAAGTGATCGGTCTGAAACCTTTCCTGGAAGGACGGGCTTATTCCTGCACCTGCACTGCTCTTATGGATTGTCGAATGCTTTTTATTCCCAAAAGTGAGTGGAAATAAAGCACATCCGGAAATTCTGTTTCTGGAACGGCATCAGATGAATCAAGTACCTTACTGCTTTTAATATCCTTGATTCATCTGGCTTTCCATCCGCCTTAGGCGGATGGAAAAAAGTGGAAGAAATAGAGTTTCCGGATGTGCCTAATAAAAATTCAAAAAAAATCATTTCATATGATCTAGATCATGTCCCGCTTTTTAAAAACCTTTTAAAGACTCCAAAACTTAATGAAAGGTTTTCATGATGAACAGACTGTGTGTTGCGATTTGTAAAAATCATAAAAATGTTTTCCGGGTTCTAGTTGCTCTGGGAGCCTTGCTCAGTGTCTCCACACTATTTGCACAAGAATCGGGAAAAGAAATTTTTCAGCAAAGATGCGCTGTTTGCCATACGGTCGGCGGAGGAAGGCTCGTGGGCCCTGATCTGGCAGGTGTCAATAATCGTCATCCCGAACGCTGGCTGCTCAATTTCATCAAGTCCTCTCAAACCCTTATCAAATCAGGTGACCCGGCGGCCAAGGCCCTTTTTGAGGAGTTCAAAATTGTCATGCCCGATCAGACATTGTCAGAAGCCGAGATCAAAAAAGTACTGGCCCATATTCATGAAGCGGGGGGAGTGCCCGCTGCCGCAAAACCCACTCCGGCAAATTCTGCATTCGAAGCAAGACCCGAGGAGATCACTCTGGGGCAAAATCTTTTTCAGGGCAAGGTTCGCTTCGCAAACGGAGGCCCCTCCTGCATCTCGTGTCATAATGTGAATAACGCCTCTGTTCTCGGGGGAGGAATTTTGGCGAAAGGATTGACGACGGTATTTTCACGAGTGGGAGCATCGGGGATTGGCGCCATTTTAAAGAGCCCCCCCTTTCCTGTCATGCAAGCGGCCTATCAGGAACGACCTTTTGGAGAGGATGAAATCCGCGCCTTGATTGCCTTTCTTCAATATGCCGACAAAGAAAATACTCTGCATCAGCCGCGAGAATATGGCTGGGCGATGTTTTTTGCGGGTCTTGCAGGTGTGGGGGTGCTCATGGGGCTCTACTCGGTACGAGGACGGCGCAGGAAAAGACGATCAGTCAATCAGGCCATTTACGATCGGCAAATCAAATCGGAATAGGAGCACAACATGGGTTGGATCAAAGACATTATTTCTCCGGAAACACGAAAATGGGAAGAGTTCTACCGCAACCGTTTTCAGCATGACCGGATTGTCAGAAGTACTCACGGAGTCAATTGTACCGGCGGCTGTTCCTGGCAGATTCATGTGAAAGACGGAATCGTCGTGTGGGAAACCCAACAGTTGGATTATCCGCTCTTGGAAGATTCTCTTCCCCCCTATGAACCCCGCGGATGTCAGAGGGGAATTTCTTATTCCTGGTATTTGTACAGTCCTCTTCGAATCAAGTATCCCCTGATTCGGGGCGCGCTGATCGATGCCTACCGCGCTGAAAAAGAAAGAACCGGTGATCCACTCAAGGCATGGGAGGCCCTGCAAAAAGATACGGAGAAACGTAAAAAATATCAGAAGGCCCGCGGCAAAGGCGGATTTAGAAGGGCAAGCTGGGACGAACTTCTCGAACTGATGGCGGTTGCCAATATTTATACAGCGAAAAAATATGGCCCCGATCGGGTGATAGGTTTTTCGCCCATCCCTGCGATGTCGATGCTCAGCTATGCAGCGGGCGGCCGCTTTCTCCAGCTTTTTGGCGGCGTGAATTTGAGTTTCTACGATTGGTATTGTGATCTGCCCACTGCTTTCCCGGAAATCTGGGGCGAGCAGACCGACGTTTGCGAAAGTGCCGACTGGTACAATTCAAAAATGATCGCAGACATGGGAGCCTGTCTGAACATGACTCGTACGCCCGACTGCCATTTTTTTGCAGAGTCGCGACATAACGGAACGAAGGCCGTGGTGTTCTCACCAGACTTCAGCCAGGTTTGCAAATATGCAGATCAATGGGTGCCTCTGCACGCAGGCAGTGATGGCGCGTTCTGGATGGCGGTTTCGCACGTGATCCTCAAAGAATTTCACCACGAAAAACAAACGCCCTACTTTTTGAAATACGGCAAACAGTATACCGATAGCCCTTATCTCGTGGTCTTGGACAAAGAAGGAGATCATTTTAAGCCGGGGCGCCTACTTCGCGCAAACGAGCTCGCTGCCTTTAAAGAGATCGAAAAGGGTGAATGGAAGTTCGTCAACATCGATGAGAAATCCGGAAACTTTGTCGTTCCGAAAGGGGCCATGGGACATCGTTGGGGCAAGGAACAAGGCAAATGGAACATGAAGCTCGAACATTCCACAGATGATCAGGCCTACGATCCTCTCTTAACCCTGCTTAAAAATAATGATGAAGTCTTAAGTGTTGAGTTTACCGAGTTTGGCTTGGATAAAAAAGCCCTGCGCGGAGTTCCGGTCAAATTTGTCCAGACTTTGCACGGCAAAGTGGCCGTGGCCACGGTTTACGATCTGATCATGGCCCAATATGGAGTGGGTCGCGGTCTTCCGGGAGATTACCCGAAAGACTACACGGACAAAGATGCCGCCTATACTCCCGCCTGGCAGGAAGTTTTTACGGGAGTGGATTCCAAGACCGTACTTCAATTTGCCCGAGAGTGGGCGAACACGGCGGCTGCAACCGAAGGCAAGTGCATGATCATTATTGGTGCGGGAATCAACCATTGGTTCCATGCAAACCTGATGTACCGTGCGGGTGCCATGGCGCTCATGCTTTCGGGTTGTGTCGGTAAAAACGGGGGAGGCTTAAATCATTACGTGGGACAAGAAAAATTGGCGCCGGTAGATTCTTGGGGATCCATTGCTTTTGCAAAAGATTGGCATACAGCCAGTCGGCTGCAGCAAGCGCCCTTGTGGCATTATATCAATACCTGTCAGTATCGTTATGACGGGCAGTATTCCCGCTACAACACGGTTCCCAAAAATGACATGACGAGCAAACATACGGCCGACACGATCGTGCAGTCCGTGCGCAATGGCTGGATGCCCTTTTATCCGCAATTTAAACAAAACACCCTGGAACTCGGCAAAGAAGCTGTTGCCAAGGGCGCCAAGGATGATGAGGAAATTACAAAATATGTCTTCGAAAAATTAAAATCCAAACAGTTGGAATATTCGGTCGAGGATCCGGAAGCCCCCGAAAATCATCCGAGGGTTTGGTATATCTGGCGCGGAAACGCCATCACCGGCAGTATGAAGGGCCATGAGTACGCCTTTGAACACTATCTGGGGACACACTCCAATCTGATTGCGAAGGATTCTTCAGAGCACACGAAAGAATTAAAATGGCATGAGATCGCACCGAAAGGAAAAATGGATCTCGTGGTGGATTTGAACTTTCGCATGGATTCCTCCGCCCTTTATTCAGACATCGTTTTGCCCGCAGCCTCCTGGTACGAGAAGGCGGACATGAATAGCACCGACTTGCATTCCTTCATCCATCCGCTGTCTGCTGCTATTCCGCCGGTGTGGGAATCCAAAACAGACTGGAACATCTTTAAAGAACTGGCCAGGGTAACGAGCGAGCTCGCGAAGAAATACATGCCGGAATCCCAGATTGATATCGTGGCCTCGCCCCTCTCCCATGATTCAGCCGATGAAGTCACCCAGCCCACGGTAAAGGATTGGAGCAAAGGAGAGTGCGAACCGGTGTTGGGTCAGAGCATGCACAAACTTGCGGTGGTCCGACGGGATTACACGAAGCTTTATGAAAAATATATTTCGCTGGGTGAGAATATAAAGACCAAAGGTTTGGGTGCCCACGGCAATCATTATCTGTGCGCGGAGGAATATGATGAAATGATTCGCTCCAAGCACTTTCCGGTCGAGAAGGTGGACGGAAAAATTTATCCCTCTTTGAAAGAAGATATTTCGGCCGCAAACGCCATCCTGCATCTTTCGACCTTGACGAATGGTGCTCTCACGGTACGCGCCTACGAGAACATGGAGAAAAAGACGGGCTTAAAACTGAGGGATTTGGGTGAGGGAAGTAAAGACGTCCGCATTAATTATGCAGATCTCCAAGCCCAGCCGAGAAGATACAACACTTCCCCTTTGTGGTCGGGCCTCATGAACAATGGCAGAGCTTATGCGGCCTACACTTATAATGTCGACCGGCTCGTCCCGTGGCGAACCCTCACAGGGCGTCAGCATTTCTACCTCGATCATGAAATGTACATCGCTTACGGCGAACATCTGCCGACTTATAAACCTTCCCCGAAGCCCGAAGTTTATGGGGATTTAAAAGAAACTTTGAAAGATGGAAAAGCGAAGGTTTTAAATTGCCTTACGCCTCACGGCAAGTGGCACATCCATTCCACCTATATGGAAAACTTGAGAATGCTCACGCTTTCCCGGGGTTGTGAACCTTGTTGGATGAGCGAAAAAGATGCGGCAGATCTGGGCATTCAGGATAACGACTGGGTGGAAGTCTACAATGATCACGGCGTTTATTGCACCCGGGCCTGTGTCAGCTCTCGTATTCCCGCGGGAGTGTGTATCGTTTATCACGTGCCGGAGCGCACAGTAGGAATCCCCAAATCACAGGTGCGAGGAAACAAGAGAGCGGGTGGACATAATAGTTTTACACGCATTCATTTGAAGCCGAATTATCTGTGCGGAGGTTATGGGCAGTTTTCCTATCACTTCAATTATTGGGGGCCCATTGCCCCACAACGAGACACTCACGTAACCATCAAAAAAATGGACAAGGTTGTGTTCTGAGGAAAAAAATATGGATATTCGTTCACAAATTTCGATGGTGTTTCACCTCGACAAATGCATCGGCTGCCATACCTGTTCGATCGCCTGCAAGAATATTTGGACGGATCGAAAAGGCGCGGAATACATGTGGTGGAACAATGTAGAAACCAAGCCTGGCACTGGTTATCCCACAAAGTGGGAAAATCAGAATATTTATCAGGGGGGCTGGGAAAAGACAGATGGCGAAATTGCCCTGAAAGGTGCAGGCAAGAAAAAGGGATTGTTAAATATTTTTCACAATCCCAATCTGCCCGTCATTGAAGATTACTATGAACCCTTTACTTATAAATACCTTGATCTGATTGAGGCGCCGGCAGGAGATGATCAGCCGACTGCCCGTCCCGTTTCGCTTATCACAGGAAAACCGATTGATATTAAAATGGGGCCCAACTGGGATGATGATCTTTCGGGAACTCCGGATTACGCCCGCAAAGATCCCAATTTGCAGAATCTGTCAATGGCTGAGCAGGAAGCCATGTTTCAGTTGGAACGCATGGCGTTTTTCTATCTTCCCCGAATCTGCAACCACTGCTTGAATCCCGCCTGTGTCGCCGCTTGCCCCTCCGGTGCAATTTACAAGAGAGGCGAAGATGGCGTGGTGCTCATCAATCAGAATGTTTGCCGTGCCTGGAGAATGTGCGTGACGGCTTGTCCCTATAAAAAATCTTATTACAACTGGAATACCGGTAAGTCTGAGAAGTGCATTCTCTGTTATCCGCGTATCGAGGCGGGCCTTGCCCCGGCCTGCATGCACTCCTGTGTCGGGCGCATTCGGTACCTGGGGGTTATTCTCTACGATGCAGATCGTATTCATAAGGTGGCCTCGTCCTCTGAAAAAGATCTGATCGACAATCACCTGAGTGTGCTCATGGATCCCTTTGATCCGGAAGTCATCGCCTCAGCCAAAGCCAATGGAATTGCAGATTCCACGATTCATGCGGCCCAGAATTCACCCACCTACAAGTTTGTAAAAAAATGGGGACTGGCCCTGCCGCTTCATGCAGAATTTAGAACACTTCCCATGTTGTTTTATGTCCCCCCGCTCTTGCCGGTGATGGCTTCCGTAAAAGAAGTAAATCAGCGCGAGCAGGCTGCAAAGCTTTCGGAGGTCTCCAAGATCTGGGAAGATAACTGGCTCTACGACACCAGCACGGAAGAAATTTTTGGAACCCTCGATCAGGCGCGTTTTCCGCTGAAGTACCTTGCGAATCTTTTTGGTGCCGGAGACGAAGCAAAGGTGAAAGCTCGCCTCAAAAAATTGATGGCCGTGCGAATTTATCGCCGCTTTAAAACGGTGGGCGACATTTCAGAACAAAAAGCAAATCAGGCCCTTCAAGAAGCAGGTTTTACACCCGAGATGGCGGATGAAGTGTACACCCTCACCTCACTGGCCAAGTTTGATGATCGCTTTGTCATTCCTGCGGCTCATCGGGAACAGGCGATTGAGATGTTGGAATTTACCGGAGATAAAAAAGGCAGTACCGGCTTTGGTTTCAAAGAAGGTACAGCAGAGAGGGGATTGTGAGGCTTACCCATTACAGTCAGATGTCGGAGTTGTTTGATTTTCCGGGTCCGGAATATAAAGCACGTGGGCCTTTGCTCATTCAACTTCTGAGTGAAAATTATCCGGAGGCCACAGCAGAGTTGCAATATTTTCTTGAGGGGATTCCTGAAAAAACATTGGACCTGCAAGAACTTTATACCCGCACTTTTGATGTTCAGGCGATCACGACGCTCGATATCGGTTATGTTTTATTTGGAGATGATTACAAACGTGCTGAGTTGCTCTCTCATTTAACCCGAGAACATCGGCAAGCCCTGAACGACTGCAAGCTCGAACTGGCGGATTACCTCCCGAACGTCTTGCGTTTGATTCCGAAGCTGAAGGATCAGGAATTGGTGGCCGAGCTTGTCAGTGAGATCCTGGTTCCCGCACTCCTGCTCATGATTCGCGAGTTTGATTCGGAACGAATCGAGAAGAAAAACACGAGCTATCAAAAACATTACAAGACTCTCATTGAATCCGCTCCCGGAAGCGAGCTCACGATCTACGCTCACTTGCTAAAGGCTCTCCTGAAGATACTCACGAAAGATTTTCAGGTGACAGAGAGGATAGAGAAGTTGTCGACATGGTCTTGCCAGAAAGCCTCGGCAGACTTTTTGGGACTCGTTGAAAAGGAAATGGAAATTGAAGAAAAAGCAAACCCCACCAATAGCGGTTGTGATTTTTAAAAGGATGACCTCATATGATGAATAACTTTTTGTTTATCGCACTCCCTTATCTCTCGATTGTGACTTTTGTGATCGGATCCATTCAACGGTATCGGAGCAGTGGATTCAAGGTCTCTTCTTTGTCTTCCCAGTTTCTGGAAGGAGACAAACTTTTTTTTGGTTCGCTGCTTTTTCACTGGGGAATTGTGGTTGTTTTTGTGGGGCATCTGCTCACTTTTCTTTTTCCCACAGCCACCTTGGCCTGGAATAGTAATCCCATTCGTTTAATCGTTCTTGAAGGACTAGCCTTTACCTTTGGCCTCAGCGTCTTGGTGGGACTCATCGGTCTCTTGGTGCGACGCCTCTCAAACCCGCGTATTCAGGCAGTCACTACTCAAATGGATATTGTTCTGGAATTTCTGCTGGCAATACAGGTTGCCCTCGGATGCTGGATTGCCCTCGGCTACCGCTGGGGATCATCCTGGTTTGCGTCGGATTTAACCCCTTATTTGTGGTCCATTCTGACATTAGATCCACAGATCACCGCAGTGAGCGCCATGCCTCCTGTGATCAAAGCCCATATCGTGGGGGCCTTTATAGTGATTGGCATTATCCCCTTCACCCGGCTGGTACATTTTCTGGTGGCCCCCTTTAGCTATATTTGGCGGCCTTATCAAAAAGTTCTTTGGACCTGGGATCGTAAAAAAGTTCGTAACCCAAAAACAGTTTGGACAGAACATTATCCAAAAAATAATTAAAAATTACAGAGGCTCATCCTCATGGAAATTCAAAATTTAAATCAAATCGATCGTCTTAAGAAACAAACGGAGCATGGATTGGAGGGGATAGAGTTATCTCCGATGGATCCTCCGGAGGCTTATTCTCCTCCCGCCTTCAATCGGATAGATTCTGCAGACATGCATCCCTTTCTCAGAAAGTTCTCTGAAGAGCACCTTGTTTTTTTGGAAGAACTTAAAAGTTTTGAAGAAGCGATTCTTGCCATTCAAAAAGAGGGATTTACGAAAGATTTGGATAAGCGTTTAAGACATTTTTTTCATTTTTTTGATCAGGATTTTGCGTCTCACAGTCGGCGTGAAGAGTTTACCCTGTTCCCCTTGCTAAAAAAACGTTTGATTGCAGGCGGGGAACATAGCCCGGCAGAGGTTCCCATGACCCCCGTGGATCTGATGGAAGAAGACCATCTCAAGGCCGTACAACTCGCCGCAGTGGTACTCAATTTTCTGGGACTCGCCTTTCGTCTGCCTGACCCAAAATCAAGGTTGATCGTGTTGGACGCAGCACTTGAGCAGGGCAAAAATCTTGTGGAGCTTTTGCGTCTGCATATTTTTCGCGAAGACCATGTGGTTTTTCCCTCTGCGCATCATTTAATTTCCGGAAGTGAATTGGACCAGATGCAGTATCCCCTCTCCCTTGATGGGAGAGGGCCAGGGAGAGGGTGAAGTGGAACAGAACATCAGTAGAACATCCCATAAAATCCTTTTTTTTAATACCCTGGCATTCATTGTCTGCTTCGCCGCGTGGATGCTCAACGGGGTACTTGTTTCCTTTCTGGCTGATAATCAGGTTTTCAACTGGGGCCCCGTGGAAATCGGCTGGCTCTTGGGAATCCCCGTTCTCACCGGTTCCCTTTTCAGATTGCCCGCCGGAATTTTGACTGACAAATATGGAGGCAAGTGGGTTTTTGGTCTTCTTCTGATGATTTGTTCCATTCCCATGTATTTTCTTTCACAGGCAAACAGTTTTTTGAGTTTCGCTCTCCTCAGTTTCGGGTTCGGGTTGGTGGGAACCAGTTTTTCTATCGGCATTGCCTATACCTCGGTCTGGTATCCCCGAAAATGGCAGGGAACTGCCCTGGGAATTTTTGGCGCCGGCAATGCGGGTGCGGCGGTGACCACGTTGTTGGCTCCCACTCTTCTCAATCGCTTAACCCATGCTGGAACGATGTTGGAAGGATGGAGAACCCTTCCCAAAATTTATGCAGCCAGTCTTTTGATGATGGGAATTCTTTTTCTGATTTTTACTGAAAACAAAAAATCAGACCACGGACAAAAATCACTGGTAAAACTTTTGGCTCCGCTCAAGCAGATGCGCGTGTGGCGCTTTGGCCTCTATTATTTTCTGGTCTTTGGTTGTTTTGTGGCTCTCTCGCAATGGCTGGTTCCCTATTTTTTGAATGTCTACTCCTTGTCACTGGTCAGCGCCGGGATCTTTGCTTCGGCTTTTAGTCTTCCCTCCGGTCTCATCCGTGCTTTGGGGGGCTGGAGTTCCGATACTTGGGGAGCAAGGCGCGTGATGTACTGGGTGCTGGGTCTTTCCACCCTTTGCTGTGCTCTTCTCATGGTTCCGAGAATGGAAATTTTTTCGCCCGGGGCCGGGGTGATGGCCAAAAGAGGGGGAGTCGTCACCTCTGTTTCTTCAAACGAGATTATCGTGGACGAGATGAAATACCCCTTGCTGGAACGCCCGAAAACAGAAGAACCCGCAAACGATAAGATTTTAATTTTTCCCACCAAAGAGGTTTGGCAGGAATCTCTCGTCAAACCAGGGGATACTGTAAAAAAGAAACAACTTTTAGCCAGGGGAAACACGCGCATCTATTTTCAGGCCAATATCTGGATCGCAGCGGGGCTCATCATTATTGTGGGCATTGTCTGGGGGATCGGGAAAGCGGCTGTTTACAAACATATTCCAGAATATTTTCCGAGTGAGGTGGGAGTAGTGGGCGGGATGGTGGGTGTTCTGGGAGGGCTGGGGGGATTTTTCTCCCCCATTATTTTTGGGTACCTGTTAAAAATCACCGGACTTTGGACGAGTATGTGGATCTTTCTCTCAGCGGTGTCAGTGCTCTGTTTGTGGTGGATGCACCGAGTCATCGCGAAGATGACCCATGAAACAGCCCCCCAAATCACAGACAAAATGGAGAGGAGTGTTGAAGCATGAGCCCTTGGCTTCCCCGATGGGAACCTGAAAATCCCGAGTTTTGGAAAAAGACAGGATCCAAAATCGCGTGGAGAACCCTGTTTATCACGACCGTTGGCCTTACTTTTTCATTTGCCACCTGGTTTGTCGTAAGCGCTTTGGTGGTGCGTCTGCCAGGGATTGGTTTTTCCTTCACGTCGACACAACTGTTTTGGCTCGCTGCCATGCCCGGACTCGCGGGAGGAACGCTTCGGATTCTCCATACTTTTTTGATTCCCCTCTATGGCACTCGCCATGTCCTTACCTATTCTGCTTTGGCGAAACTCATCCCCTGTGTTGGATTAGGTCTGGCCGTGATGAATCCCGGCACTCCTTTTTGGATATTTGTTCTATTGGCTCTTTCCGCCGGACTGGGAGGGGGTGATTTTTCCAGCCATATGCCCAGTACGAGCCTGTTTTTCCCCAAGCGCCTTCAGGGAACCGCCTTGGGAATTCAGGCAGGAGTTGCAAATTTTGGCGTCAGCTTGACCCAGTTCGTTACCCCGTGGATCATTGGATTTGCCTTGTTTGGAAGTTTTGCCGGAACACATCAAATCTTCACCAAAATAAATCCCATGACAAAAGAAGTGATTTCCTCTTCCTGGATCTGGCTTCAGAATGCCACGTTTTGGTATATTCCTTTTTTGATCGCCGGCGGATTTATTTGCTGGAATTTTTCGAGTAGCATTCCCATCAAGTCTCCGGTGAAGGAACAACTCGATATTTTTAAAAATAAGCATACCTGGTTTTGCACTCTGACTTATTTCATGACCTTCGGATCGTTCTCGGGCTTGGCGGCAACATTCCCCCTGATGATCAATGGAGTTTATGGAAATTTTCCCAATGCCCCCGACCCCTTGAAATACGCTTTTCTGGGCCCACTCGTGGGTTCCGCCATGCGAGTCATTTTCGGTCCGATCGCTGATAAGGTGGGCGGGGGAATTCTGACCAACATTGCGGGCTTGGGTTTAATCACAGGATGTATGGTAATGGTTTTTGGAGGGATACTCACCCCCACCTCGCTCAACACTTTCCCTTATTTTGTCATCACGATGCTTGGTTTGTTTTTCTTTTCGGGAATGGGCAATGCCTCCACTTTTCAGCAGTACCCCATTATTTTTGGGCATTCACCCCGTCAAGCCGCAGGCGTACTGGGCTGGACGGCTGCTGTTGCGGCTTATGGCCCGTTTATTTTTTCATCCCTTATTGGAATGATTGTTGCGATTACCGGAAATGCCAAAATCTTTTTTGTGGGTTTGGCACTATTTTGTGCTATCGCCACTTTAATCAATGGATGGTTTTACACCCGCAAGGGATGTAAAACCCCAAAACTCATATCTCCGATCCCGATGAGCTAAGTCGCATCTGCGATAAGCGAGCCGGGACGAGGGGGTCTTGGAAACGAGATCGCCTACCGAATCCGCCAAAGTTCCAGTGGCGGAGGAATTGAAAAGGAGAGCTTGTGATTTCTGCTGCGGATGCAAAAAAATGCATCCTCGAAAATATTCGTGTTTTAAATTCTGAGAGCCTTCCTCTCCCACAAGTGCGGGGTCGTTTTTTAGCTACGGATCTTCACGCACCCATTTTTTTGCCTCCCTTTGACAATTCAGCGATGGATGGATTTGCTCTTCGTGCCTCAGAGATACAAGGCGCATCTCCTGCTTCTTCTGTTTCACTCCAAGTGGTCGAAGTTTTGGCGGCAGGAACTCTGCATTCCACTTCCCGAATACTCCAAAGCGGCGAAGCGGTGCGTATCATGACAGGGGCGCCTTTACCGCCGGGTGCTGATACCGTGGTTCCTTTTGAAGAGGCGGAGGAAAAAAACGGTTTGTGTGTTTTAAAAAAGGCCGCTCTTTTTGGAAAACATGTACGAAAAAAAGGGGAGGATGTCGAAAAAGGAAGCCTGGTGCTCACTCAAGGTACTTGCCTGAATCCGCGGAACATGGCCCTGCTCGCCGCTTTGGGTTTTGCCCAGGTATCTGTGACCCGTCTCCCCCGGCTTGCCATTTTTTCAACAGGCAATGAATTAAAACCTCTGGGTTCTGTTTTGGAACCCGGTCAGATTTATGATTCCAATGGCCCAACTTTGAGCCTGGCTCTTCAAGAGTTGGGTCTTGAATCCAAAATACTTTCTACCCCCAGAGATACTTTACAAGATTTATTGAATACTTTTGAGAAGGCTTCTGATGCCGAAGTAATGATCACGATGGGTGCTGTGTCCGCCGGAGATTTTGACCTTATTCCCCAAGCCCTCAAGAAATTGGGGGCCGAAATTTTGTTTCACAAGATTGCCATCAAACCGGGAAAACCTTTGCTGTTTGCGCGCTGGAAACCCTCTCGAGGGGAGAGGCGTTTTGTGTTCTGTCTGCCGGGAAATCCTGTTTCTTCGCTGGTGGTTTTTGATCGTTTTGTGCGTCCTGCTTTACTCAAAATGAGTGGAGCCATTTCTTTTTTTAGAAAACGTTATGTCGCTACAGCTTCCCAGAAAATAAAAGCGACGGCAGGAAAAGAGGATTATTTGCGAGCGCAAGTGGAATGGAAGGAGGGAAGCTTTCATGCCCAACTGGCGGGCAGCCAAGGTTCGGCCCATCTTGTTTCACTCGCAAAATCCAATGCCCTGCTCATTGTTCCCGAATCACGGGCAGAAATTTTGGAAGGTGAAAAAGTGGAATTTGAATTTTGGGGGAATGAGGGATGAAAATATTTCTCAAATATTTTTCAGTTTATCGCAGCCGTTTTCATCAGGAAGAAGCGATCCAAGAATATCCCGCAGCCTCTTCAGTAAAAGATATTTTTTTCTCTCATTTTCAGGAAAGAGAAGAAGCAGAGAAGTTTCTACGTTTCACCCGCTTTGCCGTAAATTGTGAATATGTGCCCGTGGAAACCCTGCTGAAAGAAGGAGATGAACTGGTTTTCATTCCGCCCTTGAGTGGCGGATAAACAGGTATTATCCCCCCTCCCTTGATGGGAGGGGGTTAGGGGGCGGGTGACACTCGGAATCACCCTCTCCCCGACCCTCTCCCATCGAGGGAGAGGGTGTAGGATTTTAAGATAAAAGATTTATTTATGATTCGAGTGATTACAGAACCCATTGCTGTTGAAGAGGTGATCCATTCCACTCAGGATGAAAGCGCCGGCGGACATGTCCATTTTATCGGAACCATTCGCCGTGAGCATTCCCTTCAGGGAATCGAGTACCAAAGCTATCTTCCGATGGCGATCAAACAAATGGAAGCAGTGGTTCAAGAAGCCAAAGAAAAATGGCCTCTCAAAAAAATTTCGGTGGTGCATCGGGTGGGTTGGATTCCCGTGGGAGAAGCCGCGGTGGTGATTGCGGTTTCAAGTGTGCATCGTCGGGAAGCTTTCAGGGCTTGTGAATTTATCATTGATCAAATCAAGAAAATAGTTCCCATTTGGAAAGAGGGAGGCAGCAAATGTTGTTAGAGGAGTTCCCATGTTCTGCGATTTAAAAAATAGAAGCATAGAATATCTTCGCCTTTCAGTGACGGATCTTTGTAACCTGCGTTGTCATTACTGCATGCCTCTCGAAGGGGTCGCCCATTTTCCAAAAGAAAAAATATTAAGCTTTGAAGAGATCACCCGCTTGATCAAAGTTCTGGCCGGCTTGGGGATACGTCGCGTGCGTCTGACGGGCGGGGAACCTCTGGTACGAAAGAACTTGCCGGCTTTGGTGGAAAAAATTCATTCCATCCCGGGAATTGAAGAAGTGTTGCTCACCACCAACGGACTTTTATTAAAAGATCAGGCAAAAGATTTAAAATCGGCGGGTCTTCACCGCATTAATATTCATTTAGACACCCTTTCTCCCGAAAAATTTTTTCAGATCACCCGCTGGGGAAAAATTGGGCAGGTGTTTGAAGGAATTCATGCGGCCGAGGAAGCGGGTTTTTCCCCCTTGAAACTCAACATGGTTTTGCAAAAAGGCATCAACGAGGAGGAAGTGCCCAACATGCTTCGCTTTGCCGCTTCCCAAGGCATGATTCTTCGGGTGATAGAGCTGATGCCGATTGGAGAGGCCAGTCGGCAAGAAGATCGTTTTGTCTCTGTTCAAAAAGTGCGTGAAAAATTGAAAGAGGAATTTACCCTGATTCCCTCCCTTTCCAAGTGGGGCAAAGGCCCAGCTTTTTATTCGCACGTGGCAGAACTTAAGACAGATGTGGGTTTTATCAGCCCCATCAGTCAGCCTTTTTGCAACACTTGTAATCGCATTCGTATTTCGAGTGAGGGTCGTTTTCAGGATTGTTTGGCTTATGACGGCACTTTCTCACTCAGATCCCTTCTCCGTTGCCCCGGAATTTCTGATGCTCTTCTTGCAAAGCAAATACGCGATTTACTCAAGGGAAAGCGGGAAAGTCACAACAACTTTATTCAGGAAGAAGGATTAAGAACACCCTGCATGTATGGAATTGGAGGATAAAAACGATGATTGATATTTCGTCCAAAATTGAAACCTTAAGAACCGCTATTGCACAGTCACGTATCTTGGCAAAAAAAGAAACGATTGAACGTGCACTGCGGGGAGATACTCCCAAGGGAGATGTGCTCAATGTCGCTCGTGCAGCAGCAGTGCTGGCCGCAAAAAAAACGCCGGAGCTCATTCCTTATTGTCATCCTTTGGCCCTGGATTTTGTAAAGGTGGATTTTATCCCCCAAGAAAATGAGATTGTTATCCATACTGAAGTAAAAGCCATCGGTCGCACTGGTGTAGAAATGGAAGCACTGACCGCTGCAATGGTCGCAGCCCTCAATATTTACGATATGCTCAAAGGCATCGATAAAGAAGTGATCATTGGTGAGACCCGGTTGATCGAAAAACACGGAGGGAAAAGTGATTTCAGGGAAACATTTTCCAAAAAACTTTCTGCGGCAGTACTCGTCACTTCCGATAGTGTTTCACAGGGGAAGAAACAAGATAAATCCGGAAAAATCATTGTGGAAGAAATGAAACGCTTTCCCGTGGAAGTTTTACACTACGAAATCGTTGCCGATGATCAGGAACTCATCCGTAAAAAAATTCTCGAATGGGTGGAAAATAAAATTCAACTCATTCTTACCACAGGCGGAACCGGTCTTGGTCCGCGAGATGTGACGGTGGAGGCAGTTCGCACGCTGATTGAAAGGGAGGTGCCCGGCATTGCAGAAGCCATGCGCTCTTTTGGTCAGAAACGCACACCTTACGCCATGCTTTCCCGGGGAGTGGTGGGCTTGAGAGAAAATACGCTCCTAGTGACATTCCCTGGTTCTTCCCAGGGGGTGCGCGAGTCGATGGCAGCGATTTTTCCCAATGTCCTGCATTTGTTTAACATGATGAGGGGGGGAGGACATTAAGATGGATCCCCTTGTTTTTCTTCTTCCCCTTTTTTTTCTGACAGCTCTTCTTTACTCTACGGCAGGTCTGGGCGGAGGCTCCACTTACCTGGCTTTGCTCAGCCTCTTTTCTTTTTCCCATACCCAAATTCCGCAAATCGCCCTGATTTGTAATTTGATCGTGGTGACAGGAGGATTTTATTTTTTTGCCCGCTCAGGATATTTTTCTTTCAAGCGGGTGCTTCCTTTTATTTTGACTTCTATTCCCCTGGCCTATGTGGGAGGAAGAATTCCCGTCAGCAAGACTTTGTTTGGTTTTCTATTGGGGTTTTCTTTGCTGGCAGTTGCCTTGCGCTTGCTGCTTTCAGATCGTCCCATTCTTTTTTCAAAAAAGGCGGGAGCAAAATCCTTTCCCACTTTTAAAATAGGGCTACCAGTAGGTGCGCTGTTGGGGCTTGTTTCCGGTCTTGTGGGAATCGGGGGTGGTATTTTTTTAAGCCCTGTTTTGCTCTTGATGGGTTGGGCGGATGCGAAACAAGCTGCGGCCTCTGCAAGTTTTTTTATTCTCGTAAATTCTTGCGCCGGGCTTTTGGGACAAATGAGCAAGGCCCGGGAAATCGGCGAGATCTCTTTTATCCTTCCTTTGGGGCTTGCCGTATTTTTGGGAGCCCAGGTTGGTAGCCGCTTGGGATCAGGAGTCTTGTCAAAAGTGGCACTTCAACGCGTGACGGCCGTTTTCATTTTTTTTGTGGCCCTACGTTTGTTTTGGCAGAGCTGATCTGGATCATGTCTTCACCCTGAGCAGCATCATTTGTTGTTTTCTCTCTTACCCTTAAAGGAGGAATATGAAAAATATCCATCGTTCAAGTCTCATTCTTTTTTTGATTTTAGCCTGTGTTTTTATTTTTTTGAGAAACACTTTTTCTGCAGAGCCTGCGGCTACTGCTTCTCCTGCCGCTGCTCCTCCTGTTGCTTCTCCTGCTGCTTCTCCTGCTGCTTCTCCTGCTCCCTCCAGTTGGACTGACAAGTTTGAAGTGGGTTACAGAAGGGGACTTTTTTTTGAAACGAAAGACAGGAAATACGCTTTAAAATTCAGGTTGCTGATTCAACCCGAATATATCTTTCAAACCAACAATGCCACCGGCAAAGAAGATTCAAACACTTTTAAAATTCGTCGGGCCAAACCTTCATGGGAAGGAAATTTTTTCACCCAGGATTTGGAATATAAAGTTCAACTCAATGTCGCCGTTTCGAATTTTCAAGACATGTTGGAAGACGCCTATATCGACTATCGTTTTTTTAATCCTTTAAGAATCCAGTTTGGGCAGTTTAAAATTCCCTACAATCGTCAATATATTATAAATCCCGCCCGTCTTGAATTCGTGGATACCTCGCTAGCAGCCGATGAGTTTCGTTTTGCAGCCGCAGATGCTTCAACGACAACAACCTGCACCTTTAGTACGGGAGAAACTATTACAGGCAGTGGTATCACTTGCGGAGGAGGAGCCGTGACAACAACCAATCCTCCCACCTATACCCAGCGCCGCTTTGCTTATGATACGGGCGGCATGCTTCATGGAGATGCCTTTCGACGCAAGATGGAATATTATGTGGGCATTTTTAATAATGCAGGGCCCAATCGTTTGGATACCACGCTCAATTTTATTTATGCGGGGCGTGTGCTCTGGAATATTTTGGGGCAGTATGGTTACTCCGAATCCGATGTGGAATTTTCCAAAAATCTTTCCATGATGCTGGCGGGGAGCGGTGGATATTATGTGCAAGAAGGCACAAAAAACAAGATTGCCATGGCAGGCGCAGAATTCGGGCTTAAATACAGGGGCGCCTCTGTGCAAAGTGAATATTATTCGAGAAATAATGGAGTGGGCTCTGGCACGAGTACTCACGATCAAGGGTATTATTTTCAGGCCGGTTATTTTGTCATCCCGAAACATTTTGAAATTGCCGGGCGTGCGTCACAAATTTTTTTGGCAGGGGTAAACAACGACAAGAGCGAATTTACAGGATGTTTGGGTTACTATATTTTCGACCACGATTTTAAAGTGCAGACCGATTATTCTTTTTTGGTGACGGATGTAAATCCCGCAAAATTTGCCGGGGCAACCCAGAAGAATGATCAGCGGGTGCGTCTGCAACTCCAGGCCTGGTTTTAACGGGATCTCCCCAACAGAGGAACATAGCGGATTCCCCAGAGGGCAAAGGCGATGCACCACAAAAGTCCTCCCCAATAAGCTGTCGCGACAGGGAAAAAAACGCGAAGGATGGCGGCCATCTGCAAAAGCAGGAGGGCCACGAGCATCCACGGGTCTGCCACCAAGGGAAGCCCCCCATGGCCTCGTACCACTCTTGTGCTAATCCCCAAAAGCAGGGTGCCAAAGGCTCCCACGAAGAGAGCATGAAGTGCAGAAGTGGGAGAAAGGGGGAACGATGCTGCGTTAAATCCCAAAAAAACGAGAATCCAGGCAAGACCCACATAAAGAACCATCAGCATGGGAGCTTGTCTGATTTTTGAAGGGAGCCAATTTTTCCACTCTCGGGCCAGAATCAAAAACAAGGTGAGATTTAAGATCCGACTCAGTGGGTCGTAGATTTTAAAATTTTCAAACAGGAGAAGGCTCAGCAAATGAAACAACATTACGGCTAAAACAATCTGTAAGGTAAAGCGACCCCGACGCGGAATATAGCCCGCGATCACACTGCCCGTGAAGAAAGGCACAATGCGATAAGTGATAGAAACCACCAAAAACAGTAAATAAAGATAAGTGCCGAGCTCGGTACTGAGACGATAAAATTCCATGGAGAGGTGAAAGGCGGCTGTGAGGTAGAAAAAAAGAGAACCCAAGACTCCAAAAAACAGGGCCGTCAAAATGAAAATAGGCTGGGAATTCTGCCGAAATTTTCCTTCCTTTATATAAAGCCGGGTTAACAAGCCTAAGAGGCCCATATAACTTGCAATTTCAAAAACAGCTGCAAACCCCATCCACTTTTCCTGATAAAAAGTTCCCAAGATTAAAAAGATTTGGCTGAGGAGAAGCCCTGTCCACAAAAGCAGGATTTGAGAAGCAGAAGGAAGCGGCTGATTCACAAAGCGGGGAAAGGCCGTGAGAATAAATCCGAAAACATAAAACCCGATCACCCCATAAATCATCAGGTGGCTGTGAATCTGAAGGGGGGCCTGTTTCCAGGCCAAAAAGGAAACCCGATGTTCAAGAAGAAAAAAATAAGCGAACCAAATTCCCACGGAAAGAATGGCATACAAAGGCCCTACACTAAAAAAAAGTCGGTAAGGTTCCAGCAGAAGATTTTTGAATTTGAATTGCATATTTCAGACCTCTCCCCCCTTACCTAAAGAGAGGGAACTTAAGATATGACAAATGTCATATTCAATTTTTTAATTTTAAAGCAGGGCTTGCTCTGTTATGAAACCCTCTATGCAAACTTTAAAAGATTTTAAAGGAATTGAATCGTGTAATTTTTTCGAACAAGATAAAGGCTTTCACGAACTCTTGCATTTTCTGAAAGGTGCCTCCGAAGCAGATCGATTAAGCTCTATTCTTAGAAACTGGGGGACAAAACTTAAGGGTTGGAATGAACTGGCAAACGAGGCCGCTCGCCCGGAAAAGCTTCCCCGTGTTGAAAAATATGACCGTGTGGGAAATCGTATTGAAGAGATTGTATTGCCGCTGGAGACTCGAACCTTTCGAAAAGAAGTGGTCGAAAGTGGCATCTTCGAATCGCAAAACGAAATTGAAAAATTCTCAAAAATTTATTTACTTGCCCATTTGGGAGAAGCCGGAGTGACCTGCCCGCTGGCCTGCACGGATGGCCTGATTCGCGTGCTGGAGGCCCAGGGGTCTGATTTCTTGAAACAAACTTGGTTGCCTCTTCTCAAATCTTCTCAAACCCCTTTGGCCGGGGCCCAATTTATCACGGAACAAAGTGGCGGGTCGGATGTGGGAGCCATTGAAGGGGTCGCAAAACCAAATGCCGATGGGTCTTTCAGCCTTAGCGCCGAGAAATGGTATTGCTCCGCTACAGATGAATTCTTTTTGGTTGCGGCCCGTCCCGAAGGCGCTCCCGAGGGCACAAAGGGGCTGGCAATCTTTTTTGTTCCCCGAACCCTGGAAGAAAATGGAATCAAGCGCGTCAACCAGCTTTCGATTCGACGGCTCAAAAATAAATTAGGCACTCAATCTCTGCCTACGGCAGAAATTGATTTTGAGGGTTCAAAGGCTTTTTTGATTGGCGAGGCCCACAAGGGGTTTCACCACCTCATGACTTATGTACTCAATGCTTCTCGCATGCACAACTCTGCCAATTGCCTGGGGCTCGTGCGACGTGCATTTCTTGAAGCCAGGAATTATGCGAATCAGCGGGTAGCCTTTGGCAAAGAAATTATTCAATACCCTCTGGTTCAAGAGTCGCTTCTTTCTTTGCAGGCGACTCTTTATGCAAAAAGAGCACTTTTTTTCTGGATGCTTAAAAAAATCGATCAGAATGGTTTTATTGCGCAAGACCCGGAGGAAAATTTCTGGCAGCGATGTTTGGTAAACCTGATGAAATACCGTACGGCCATTATCACCACGGATCAGGTTAAAAACGCCATTCTCGTGATGGGGGCCAACGGGATTATCGAGGATTTTTCAATATTGCCGCGGCTTTTGAGAGACAGTTTGATTGTCGAAACCTGGGAAGGCGCCCATAATATTTTGTGTTTGCAAATTCTGCGGGATGGGCTTCGTTTTAATCTGGTAAAAAAGATTGAGGAAGAAGTGGAAAACACACTGGGGCTGTGGCCTTCCGGTTCACTCACTCAAAGTCGTCTGCTCTATGAAAAAGCCTTTGGGCTTTTTAAGCAATTTGTCCAGGAAGAAAAACTTCAAGACAATAGTTGGATTCAAACCCACGCAAAGCGAGTAGTCGATTTGTTTGGCTCTTTGCTTGAAACAGGTTTTTTGATTCGTCAGGGCCTTCAAACTCAAAAACAAAATCTGCTGGCGATGGCTTCTTATCTCATTCACCAAGAATTCAGCTTGGATCTTGGCCACTTTCACAATCCTGTCTTGAATCATCTGGGCGACATCGCTCTCCCCCTGATTCAGGAAGATGAGGCGGGTTTCCCAGCCTCAAAAAATATCCCGATGGAGAAGTGGTAATAAAAAATATTGCTTTTAAAGATGTACATGTTATTCTGTACATCATGAATACGAATACCCCCAAAGAAATAACCGCCACTTCCTTTCGGAAAGACTTGTTTAAAGTACTCAAAAACACTTCTCACTCTTCCCCGACCCGAATTCGCTATAAAAAGGGATGCAGTATTATTCTTTCCGAAGAGGAATATCGGCGTTTAAAAGGCCTGAAAAATAACAAGGCCGGGAAGTCTTTAAAAAAACTGGAGCCCCTCGCGTCAGGAAAAATCCTGAAATCTTTGGGAAAAGACTCCGACAAAGAACTTTTGGCTTATATGAGGATGAAGTGAATTTTATTCTGGATACTCATGTTTTGATCTGGCGTTTCCTCAATCCAAAAAAATTATCCAAAGCTTTCACCACCATTTTTTCCCATGAAGAAAATATTTTCGGGGTGCCCAATATCGCCCTGATGGAAACGCAATATTTAAGCGAAATTGGTCGAATCCAAATCAATGTAGAAGAATTTGTTTCTGTCTTGAGAGATCATCCACAGTTTCAACTGCTTCCTTTTGATGAAACTGTTTTACTCCATGCCCTTCGATTAACTTCCAACCGGGATCCTTTTGACCGGGTGATTTTAGCTCACGCCTTGGCGAGTTCTACTCCCATTCTCACCCGAGATCATTGGATGAAAAAAACTGCCAGCCATTTGGTGATTTTTTAACACTTCAATGTTCAGCTTAAAACATGAGGCAGCTCTGCGTTAGCAGGGATGGGTTGAATATATTTTTTCCGAAATTCAGGATCCTGCATGCGGCAAGATTTGGCGCGTTCATTGTAAGGAGGCGTCGCAATCATTTGATTCCACAAATCGGCGATGCTTTTTTCAGGGAATTTTCCAATCGTCAGAGGAGTAAAATCACAAGGGCACATCTCGCCATGGGCTGTGAGATAAAACTGGGTATTGGCGGCAAAACAAAAGGCAGAGCCTTCTGCACAGGTCATTGTCGCTTGCGCGGAGATGCCTGGAAAATCTTTTTGGGCACGATATTTTTTTACCAAAGCAATAATTTGTTGGCGATCAGAAGAAGTCAAAAGGCAGGAAGTGTCGTGAAGCCAAGCTCCGGTGGGGATGGCATCAAAAAAAGTGACCTCGCTCACGACTAATTCTTTTCCGAGATCCATCATCTCCTCTAACACTCCTGCCTCAAGGCGCGCCGGGCTCAGATAAGAAGAGATCGCCACGAGTAAGCCCGCTTTTTTCAGATTTTGAATCCCTTGGCAGGCCTTGTTAAACAAGCCAGGGCGTTTTCGGCACTCATCATGCTCTGCAGCTCGTACAGAATCGAGAGAAACAAAGGCTCCCATTAGACCCGCATGCTTCAAGCGTTTGCAGGTATCAGGATCCAGGAATTCTCCATTGGTAAACATTGTCACGACGGCCTTCTCAGGAGGAATCGCCTGAATCAGTTCAAAAAGATCCGGCCGAAGCAAAGGTTCTCCCCCCAAAAGAATAATATTTGTCACTCCGAGTTCCACTGTTTCTTGAAGGGCTTGTATCATTTCAGCGGTCGTTAAATTGGGTTTGGAACTGTGATTATAATATAGGGCTGAACAGTGAACACATCTACACTGGCAAGCTTTGTTGATAGCGATCGTGGCCACGGCCGGAATTTGTTGATGCTCAAACCTTCTTTTCAGGCGCATCTCCAAAGATCTTGTCCCCACAGGAGTAGCCATTGGAGCTTGATAAAGAGAAACCACAGGGGCTCCCTGATATTCTCCAATCACTTTGTAGCGGCAAACTTTTTTTAAATAATGATCTAAGTATTGCTGTCTTCCAGGTTCCATTCTTTTTTCTTTCCAATGCCAAACCGGTTGTCAATGAGGCGTGCTTTTTTTACTTGAACGAGGCAGAAGCGGTAAGATGGATGAATGCTGGCATAGAGCCTCGCATGAGGAAAAGTTTTGAAATAAACCGGGGCAAACGAATGAGCATCTTCCAAAATTTTTGCTTTTCCCCACAGTTGGGCTCCTTGCACCAGTCCAATCTCTTTTGTTTCCAGATAAATTCCCACGGATACCCGGGAGTCTTTTTCAATCTCTTGCATATGCTCGGTTTGAGGATCAGAGAGAAAAATAAACGCAAGAGGATTTTCCCCGAGGGCGTAAAAAACAGGAGCCGCATGAGGGCCGTGTTTTCCTTGCGTCGCAAGACACATCACGTGGTGTTCTTTTAGAAAATGAATGAGTTCTTTCATGGTTTCCGACTCCGTCTCCAACCACTTCCTCGACCACTTGCCTTTGGCATTTACCGGTCTCGGTCGTAGAAAAAACAGTTTAGAGCATAAAACAATTTTAAATATGACAAAAATCATATAAACAGAAAATGAAATTGGACATACATATTGTATGTTTTACTTTTAGTAACTTTTCAACCCAAGGAGATGTTTCAAAATGAAAACCAAAAACATACTCATTTCTGTTGTTTCTATCACCCTCAGTCTCGCTCTTATTTTTTCTTTGGGAGCTTGCACTAAAAAATCAGAAGGTCCGAGTGAAGTTCCTTCTGCTGTTTCTCCGATGGAGAATAAAGGCATTGGGCCTGTGAAGAGCTATGCTCTTGCTCCCCTGAATCCCCAAAAAGCCGCTCAAGGAGAAGCCATTTTCAAAGCCAAATGTGCCGCTTGTCATAAAATGGATGAACGCTATGTGGGCCCCCCTCTTAAAGGAATCACTGAACGTCGAAGCCCCGAATGGATTTTAAATCAGATCTTGAATCCCCAAGAAATGACCCAGAAAGATCCCATCGCAAAAGAATTGCTGGCCACTTATCTGACTCAAATGACTTTTCAAAATATAAGCGAAGACGAAGCAAAACAAATTTTGGAATATTTGAGACAGATCGATGGTCAAAAATAAAAAGGAGAAGAAATTTATGAAATCCGCCTCCAAATCCTATATCCTCTTCAGCCTGCTTTTACTCTCATCCTTGTTTGCCCTCTCTTGTGGTAAATCGAGGCAAGGGGGAGATGTGCTTGCGGGAGATGCCGCCCAGCGTGTTTATGTGGCCCCCGGTCAAAAGGATGAATTTTACTGGTTTATGTCCGGTGGATTTAGTGGGCATGTCGCCGTTTACGGAATCCCCTCGGGGCGCCTGTTCAAGCAGATCCCCGTTTTTTCTGTTTATCCGGAAAATGGCTACGGATTTGATGAAGAAACCAAAAACATGCTCATGACCACTCACGGATTTATTCCCTGGGATGATGCGCACCATCCGGAGATTTCTCTGACAAAAGGGGTTCAAGATGGCCGCTGGCTTTTCATCAATGGAAATAACACCCCTCGCATCGCACGGCTTGATCTCAAAACTTTTGACACCGCTGAAATTTTAGAAATCCCCAACAGCGGTGGCAATCACGCTTCTCCTTTTTTGACAGAAAACACGGAATATCTCATGGCCGCGACTCGATTTGCAGTGCCAGTTCCTCAGCAGGCAATTCCTGTAGAAAGCGCCGCCGATGGGAAATTCAAGGGGACCATCACGATGGTGAAAGTAGATCCACAGACAGGACGCATGGGCATTGATTTGCAGGTGTTGGTGCCGGGTTTTGATTATGACATCGCCCACTGCGGAAAAGGCCCGTCTCACGATTGGTGTTTCTTTACCACCTACAACACCGAGCAAGCTTACAAAATGTTGGAAATCGAGGCCTCTAAAAATGACAAAGATTATATTCTCGCTTTTAACTGGGCACTGGCCCAGCACTGTCTCAGCCAAGGCAAGGCCAAAGATTTTTCAGGAACTTATTATGATAATTTTCATCCTGAAAATAAGCCGGCCGTTTCTGAAAAACGCAGTGGCGTGAAACTCATGAACCCTGCGGATTGCCCGGGAGTGATGTATTTTTTGCCTACTCCCAAAAGCCCTCATGGAGCAGACGTGGATCCGACGGGTGAATACATTGTTGGGGGGGGTAAGCTTGCTACCGTCATTCCCGTGCACTCTTTCAGCAAATTCCAGAAGGCTATTCAGGATAAATCCAATATTTTGAAAGAAGTCGGTGGAATTCCCGTTTTGAAATACGAATCCACCTTGGGTGGAGAAGTGCAAAAACCCTGTCTTGGGCCTCTGCATACGGAGTTTGATGGTAAAGGCAATGCCTACACTTCTTGTTTTGTAAGTTCTGAAATTGTGAAATGGAAAATAGGCAGTTGGGAAATCCTCGACCGGGTACCTGCCTATTACAGCATTGGTCACTTAAGCATTGCCGGGGGTGATTCTGCCCAGCCGAGTGCAAAATATATGATTGCTTTAAACAAGATCACCAAAGATCGTTATCTGCCTGTGGGCCCGGAAGTCCCTCAGAGCGCCCAGCTCTACGATATTAGTGGTTCCAAGATGAAAATGCTCTCGGATTTTCCTACTGTGGGTGAACCGCATTACGCCCAGGGGGTTCCTGCCGCGCTCTTGGCAGACAAGGCCCAGAAAATCTATGAACTGGATAAAAATGATCATCCCTTTGCGACAAAAACAGAAGAAGAGGCCAAGGTTGTGCGGGATGGAAAAGTTGTTCACGTTTACATGACGGCTATTCGCTCACATTTCAAACCCGATGTTGTGGAACTCAAAGTGGGAGACACCGCTTTCTTTCATGTCACGAGTCTGGAACAGGACTATGATATCGATCACGGTTTTGCGATCGAGGGCATGACTGTCCCCAATGCACTCCTCATGCCGGGAGAAACCAAAACAGTTCGCTTTGATGCTACTACAGAAGGGGTTTATCCCTTCTATTGCACAGATTTCTGCTCAGCGCTTCATCAAGAAATGCAGCAGTATGTGCGTGTGACAAAATAATGTTTCAAAAACTGAGCACCACAAATCGTTTTTTGGTCTTTTTAGTGGGCACGATGCTCATCCTCCTCTATTTTCTTCCCCTCTGGTCCATTCATCTGGTGGCGCCCCAATATCCCGAAGGTTTGGGGATGTATATCTGGATGAGCAAAATCACAGGTCACAGCGCCCACGATCTGCAAAATATTAATCTGTTAAACCATTATGTCGGGATGGATAAAATTATCGAATCTTCCATCCCGGAACTGCGCTTTATGCCTTACATTGCCGGCTTTATGATTTTTGGGGCCATGTTCACGCTTTTCTATGATCGCTTGCTGATGGTTTATTTGGGAATTCTCAATTTTTTTCTGGTGGGCGCCGCGGGGCTCTGGGATTTTTGGCGTTGGGAATATAATTATGGGCATCATTTAAATCCTGATGCGCCTATTTCTATTCCCGGGATGACTTATCAACCGCCTCTCATCGGTTGCAAACAATTGCTCAACATTACCTCTTGCAGTTGGCCGCATTGGGGCGGCGCTTTTCTGTTTTTGTCCGTACTGCTTTTAGGCTATGTGGTTTGGAGTGAGAGAAGAAAGAATAGGGGCTAAAAAATTCATTTTGTCATTCCCGCACTTTTGGCCTGAAAGGCAATTGGGAAGCGGGAATCCAGAGAGTGGATCCCTGCTTCCCAATTCAAAAACCCCAGGGCAGGGATGACAAAATAAGGTATAAAAATAAATGGTCAAAAATGTTTTTTCATACAGTTTACTTCTTTTCTTTTTCTTCTCCTGCACTTCTTCCAAACCCCGCGATTTTAAACCCGGTGAATATCGTTGTGAGTTTTGCCAAATGAATATTGTCGACATGCGTTTTAAAGCAGAGCTCATCACTCAGAAAGGCAAGATCCATCATTTTGATAGCATCGAATGCATGATGGGCTGGTGGGCGAATCACCGGGAGAAAACCGCAAGTCGTTGGGTGAGTGATTTTTATTCCCCTGAAACCTGGATTCCGCTTGAAAAAGCATTTTTACTCAAAAGCAAAACTCTCCCGTCCCCCATGCGTGCTTTTCTTTCTGCCTATGCTTCAGAACAAGAGTTGAAGCGGGCTCTTCAAGAATATGGCGGAGTGGAATGGAATACCCGCCAGCTCGAATCTTATATTGAAGGCCCTTGGCAGGAAGAGGTAAAGAAAGGGGAATGAAAAAATTCCCGTTATTATTTTTATTTTTTGTTTTTCTTTTTTCAACTCAGGTTCATTCCGCCACTCTTCAAGTTTGTTCTTCCTGTGAATTCACCTCGCTTCACGCCGCCCTGGAAAAATCCAAAGCAGGAGACACTCTTGAAATTCAAAAGGGGACTTACAAAGAAGGCATGATCGTGATCGATAAACCTCTGCATCTCAAGGGGGTGGGGCATCCCGTCATCGATGGTTTAAATCAGGGACATGTCTTTCAGATTAAAGCCGATGAAGTGAGTCTTGAAGGACTCCTTATTCAAAATAGCGGAGTCAGCACCGTGGCAGAATTTGCGGGCATCCACATCGAAGAAAGCAGGCACTGCCGATTTTCAAATAATATTTTACGCAACAATACTTATTCTTTTTATTTGGCGAAGGTGGAGGGCTGTTTGATTCAGGGAAATCACATCACTGGAAATGCCCAAAGCGAAGTTTTTGGGGGAAACGGCATTCATCTCTGGAACTCTCATGCGATCACTCTCCGAGATAACGAAATTGCCTCTCACCGGGATGGGATCTATGTGGAATTCACAACAGATTCCCTCATTGAAGGAAATGGAAGTGCCCGCAATCTGCGTTACGGCCTGCATTTTATGTATTCTCACCGAAATAAATATTTCAAAAACAGATTCATCCAGAATCAAACCGGCGTGGCCGTGATGTATTCGCGCCATATTGAAATGCGCGAGAATCATTTTGAAAAAAGTTGGGGCCCTTCTTCTTATGGGTTGCTTCTCAAAGACATTAGCGACAGTGTGATTGAAGGAAATATCATTTCAGAAAACACGGTGGGAATTTTTGCGGATGAAATCAGCCGCGACCAGTTTCTGCACAACCTTTTTAAAAATAACGGCTGGGCCTTAAGACTTCTCGGAAATTCAGAGAACAATATTTTTCGTGAAAATAATTTTGTTTCCAATTATTTCAATGTGGCAACGAATTCCCGGGAGAACTCGAATCTTTTCGAACAAAATTACTGGAGTGATTATCAAGGCTACGACTTGAATCATGATGGACTGGGCGATGTGCCTTTTCGACCGATGAAAATCTTCAGCTTGTGGGTCAGTCAATATCCGGAACTGGTGATCCTTCTTCAATCTCCCGTGATTGAATTTTTGGAAGTGGCTGAAAGAATTTTTCCTGTCCTGACTCCCAAAAGCATGCAAGATGAGAAGCCAAAGATGAAAATCTAGGGACACTTCATGATCGAGATTAAAAATCTAAGCAAAACTTATCAAAAACAAAAAGTCTTGGATAACATTTGCCTCAACATTCCAGAAGGCAGCCTTTTTTCTCTCATGGGGCCCAATGGTTCGGGAAAAACCACACTCTTAAAATCATTGCTCGGGACTCTTCTTCCTGATCCAGGCAGTGAAATCATCATCCACGGAAAACTGATTTGCGGCGATGATGTTTACAAACGAGAGTTGAGTTATATGCCCCAGTTTCCGCGATTTCCGGCTCATCTCAAAGTGGCAGAGATGATTCATCTCCTTCAGAAATTGCGCAAACAAAAGCCCATTCACAAAACTCAACTGATGGAAGAATTGGGAATCGATTTGTTTTGGGAAAAAAACTTGGGGGAACTTTCGGGCGGCATGATTCAGAAGGTGAATATTTTGCAGTGCTTCATGTTTGAAACACCAATCATTATTCTGGATGAACCCACGGGAGGCTTGGATCCCCAGGTGACTTATTTTCTCAAACAGTGGGTGAAGAAACTGCATCAACAGAAAAAAACAATTGTCTTCACCTCTCATGTGATGGCCGAAGTGGATGAACTCGCGGATCAAATGGCCCTGCTCGTGGAAGGAAAACTTTATGCGGTAGTTTCTCCCGATCGGTTCAAAAAAGAAAAAAAGGCAGGCTCTTTGGAAGAAGCCCTGCATCAATTTTGGAAACAGGCGAACCCTCATGAAAAAAATTAATCAATCTTATGAACCCCAGGACAAGCCTTGGACTCAAAAACGTGGCAAATTATGGAGAATCAACCCGGCAAGGCTTGTCCCCCGTAGGGGGACTGAACATCCTGTCTGCATCATTGCCCTGTTTGAATTTCGGGAAAATATCCGAAACAAGTGGCTTTTTGTTTATGCCCTCTCTTTTCTCTTTTTAAGTGCACTTATCACTTATATGGGAACTTCAGATCCCTTGCAGGCCAGCGGTTCACTTTTAAATCTCATGCTTTTGCTCGTACCTTTGTTTTCTCTGATGTTTGGAAGTATTTCCTTTTCAGAATCTCTTCCCTTCAGTGAAATTTTGGTGGCCCAGCCCATTTCACGTCGGCAAATTTTTTTAGGAAAATGGTTGGGCTTGGGATCAGGCCTTTCTTTGAGCTTTTTATTGGGAATGGGCTTGGGCTCGCTCATGCAACTCAACCTCTCTCAAAAAGGCTTTGGCAGTTATTTTTTCCTTTTACTCTTGGGAGTCCTGCTCACTTTTGTTTTTTTGAGCATGTCTTTTCACATGGTCAACGTGGCTCGCAGACGAGAACTTATTTTTGGGATTGTTTTACTCAACTGGTTTTTCTTTTTTGTGCTCTACGATCTCATGGTCATGGGTGTCGCGCTTTTGTTGGGAGACTATCCTCTCGAAATCCCCATGCTGATCCTGGTTTTCTTGAACCCCATCGATTTGGCAAGAGTTTTACTCCTGATGCAAATCGACCTTTCGGCTCTCATGGGTTATTCAGGGGCTCTCTTTCAAAAATATTTGGGGCATGGAATGGGGATGACCCTGGGAAGTGCTGCCCTGCTCATTTGGGTCTTTGTGCCGGCTTGGCTGGGACTAAGATCTTTTCAAAGAAAAGATCTGTGAGCCTAATCCCTCTCACTTTCACAAGACTTCATATATTCATCGAGTTCATCAGAATCTTTAAAAAATTGAAGATGAGACTGCGAAAACTGCGCAGGACGAACAGTTAACACAGAACAAGAAGCGGAATGGACCACTTTCTCGGCGACACTTCCCATTAAAAAATGCTTGAGGCCCGTTCGACCATGAGTCGCCAAAATCACCAAATCAATGGAATGTTTTCGAATGGATTCCTGGATTTCTGAAACAGGATTTCCAATACTGACTTCCAAATGATGGGGAGTGGAAATTTTATTGGCCCAAAGGCCAAGCTTTTCATGAGCTTCTTTTTTCAGGACTTTTCCCAGGGCAGGCGCATCCACAGGGATGGAAAGAACATTGTAGGAATAAAGATCCACCAAATCGATTGTATGCAGAAGATAAATCTCGGCCTTCAGATCTGCAGCCCACTGAACAGCTGTCTCAAGAGCTTCCTGACTGGATTCCGAAAAATCAATGGGGATCAGGATTTTTTTTGGGAGTGATTGAATGCCTCCCCGGTGGATTAAAACCGGCACGTTTGATCTTTGCACCACTCTTTCTGTCACACTTCCCAGCAAGAAGTGTTTTACTCCACTGCGTCCATGAGTTCCCAAAACAATAAGATCCGCTTTTTCTTTTTCGGCGGTTTTTAAAATTTCTATCGCAGGCTTGCCGATTTGAATCAAAACTTTTGTTTTTATTTTTGTTTGATCTTCTTTTGAAATGAAGTCTCTTATTTCCGTCTGAATTTTCTGTTGGAGTCGGGCTTTCAGATCTTTGGCAGGGATATGTTTGAAAATTTCCTGATGGGAAGAAGGCTCCATCACATAGAGCACCCAGAGGGTGGCCCCTTTTTTTAAACTCAAAACAATCCCTCTTTGCAAAGCCTGCCGGCTGATTTCAGAGAGATCATAGGGCACTAAAATGTTTTGAATGTTTTTCATTTTTTTGGACAAATAAAATTTATAAAAGGCATGAGGATGGAAGTCAAAGAATAATCTGCTGCCTCGATTAATCCCGGCAATAAAGGTCAGAAGAAAAATTTTACGATGCAGATTACCGAAAAGTTTGGATAACTTCTATTGTTTGTTTCCTTTTTCTCAGTCATGTTTCCACACTTTTTTTAACATACTTTCCAATATGCCATGTGCGGGATCATCTAATGGCTTTTTTTCCTGCAAGAGGGTTATTTTTTCAATGTACTCTGGCAGGATATCTGGCCGTACTTTTTTCATGGATAGGAGGGTTTGGGCCAGCAAAAGCCGTACGGTAACATTTTTGGGATAAGCCAGACATAGTTGCAGATTTCCATCGATCATTTCACGTTCACCATATAAAAAATCTTCTCCAGAGATAGCATCAGCAGCACTACATCGCACAGCAAGAAGTTGCTCCAGACGGGTAAGGTATGAAGAAAAATAGGATGATTCTGGGACCTGATAAAAAGGTGGAGATGTTTGAAGGTTTATATGGGCTTGATTTGCCAATAAAGAAACGACTTTTTCTCCTAGCTCTATAATTCCTTCCTCAGGCTTTGCAGACATAAAAGAAGTACTAAGATTAGCTAAACATTTCCCATCAATCGTTCGAACTAGACGGAGTTCTACAACCCAGGGTTCAGCTTGAGTCTTTAGATGGGTAATAATCACGTAATCACTCTTAATAGGCCCTTGTAGGGCATAAGAGATGATGTCTTGATCCTTTAAAGAAATACCATAAAGTACAAATCCTTTGATTGCTTCTTCTTTGACAACAGGGATGAGTGTTTGAACTTGTGATTTACTTTTAAAATAAACCTGTTCTGTCAGAAAAAGTGGCAAAATGCGGCTCATTCGGCCAGGGGCATCTGATAGTTGATGTTGAACTTCCTCTATGTGCTTAGCTGTCTCCGCACTACTCCCAAAAAAGCAAATAGAAGGTTCTTCTCGTGATGACTCCGGGAAAAGTTTAACCGCAGGAGAAGAAGAGCTTAACCATATGGGGCCTTCAATGCTCATGACTCCTCCAGTCAGCGGTTGCTTGTCTCCCATCCCTGAGACAGTAAGGCTAGCTTTTGCAATTTCTTGATCCCAAAAACTTAAGGTGTCTTTCCAGTCAGGTCGTTTCACGGCGTAAAGCTGGTTGATAATCTGGCGAGCGGCTTCAATTTCCCCAAGGTCCAGATGAGCCTTGATAAGATTGTTGCCCACCTGCAATCCATGTTTTTCTGCAACAAAATAGGATTTGGTCAATTGCAATAATTCTCCAAGATAACCCTGTCTGCCAAGATCGCCACTCATCTGCATGAGGAGATCTGCTGGAACTTCTTTTCCTATTCGGGACAAACTTTCATGGTAGTAGGCCAGCGCTTGATCTAAATGTTGGGATTGAAGTGCAGCACGCGCTAACCATAATTGAGCCCGCCAACTTCCTGGTAGCGCGGCAATCCGTTTGAGAGCTTCTCGGCTTACTTGCTCTCCTCCTCTTTCGCGGTAAATCTGTTCATACCAACCGACTGCATTATCTTGATTGGGATCTACTTCCAATCCATGCCAAAGAATTTCTTCTGCCTTTGCATCGTCTTTGCGTTCGACATAAATTTTAGCAAGATTGTTTAAAATAACGCCATCTTCACCATATTTCGCCATGAAATCTCGAAAGACATTTTCAGCCTTGTCCAATTGACCTTCTTCTATCAAAACGATTCCTAAAACACAGGCCGAACGCATATGTTGTGGCTCTATTTTATAAAGTTGTTTTGCGGCATTCACTATGTCTGAATAAAATCCATCTTTCAGTGCAGAAACAATGATGCTGTAGAGATTATCAGGATCATTCCATGCTTTTTTCAGACTATCAGGTAAGACATTTTTACGCCATTCCTCGCGGGTGATCAAAAACTCTTGCCCATAACTGTCGTAGATACGAATTAAATTCTTATCTTGGGCAGGATCAGTGGTTTGTATGGGTGCAGTCGGAGGAGGATCTTTTGTAGAACTCATATTGTTTACTCATCTTTTTGATTTTCTTTTTTTAATTCATTGTCTTCTACTTCATTTCCTGAGGCGAAAGAATTGATAGAAAGTATTGAGGAAGAAACGAGCACGAATGGCAAGCCACGGGGAATTAACCCGGCAAGACTAGACACTGTTAAGAAGAACAGAATAAAAATAAAACGAGACATAGATTTTATAGATGCGCCCAACTGGACGCTTTTCGAACCGCGTGTACTGAGTTGATGTTGCTGGAAATCTAAGTTTTATTTCCCCTTCAAAGCTTTTTGATTTTTTTTATTCGGTAAAAAATTTGATTTTGAGACGACAGATTTCCCCAGTCTCTTTTCTAGTTCTCGCCTGGCACCCCCCGCAATCTCGCCACCCGCTTTGGCATCACTTTTAAGTTTTGCCAGACCTTTGGAATCTTCATTTTTGTGAATTTCAGTGGTCGAACGTTCGCCCAGCATCGTAAAAATAAGTTCGAAATCATCCATGTGATCGCGTAGATTCTCTCGTTTGAGGCCTTTAATATCCTTATATTCGCTGGGGGTCACTCCAAAAGTGGCTTTTGAAATTTCCGCAGTCAGAATTTCGTAGTCTTTTTGTTCTTGGGCACCGCGTTTTTGCCATTCGTCGGTGAGTTCTTCACGGATGGCGATACCGCGCATGCGTTTCTCGATCCAATCTTCGGGATAGCCCTTCAGTTTATAGAGCAGCCTTGTGCGTTTGGTAGCCAACTCAGGATTTTCAATTTCTTGAACACGTTCGTACCCCACTTTCGCCAACCAGCGTTTGAATGGTTCGGCCTTGGGTGAAGGGATGGATTGGATGATACGGAAAATACCTTCGGTATTTGCGCAATTGATCTTTTGATTACCCCCACCTGTTTCCACAGAAAGGGGGGTGGCAATTTGCCCCCACCCTTTGGAAAGTTCAGGATCGCGACGACGCATATCCTTGATATAGCCGGCAGGTTGCACAGAATCCGTTAATACAGCCACGACATCTTCAATAACGAACCACCACTCGTTCTCATGAAGAGTTTTACGGATTTGTTTGCCTTTGAATATCGAGATTTTTGTTTCCATTTAATTTGGCAGCATAAAAATTAATTTGAACCTACGTAAAGTACAATTCTACCCTGATCGTTATCTTGATATTGGGCACCAGTTGCGCTCCATCCAAAGTTTAAAAATATTTGCCCAATAGGGCTAATAATATCAGCCATTGACTTGTCATTATTGAAAATAAGACCTTTGATATCTCTTGCTATTAAAGCAGCAGTTTGGTTGACCTCCCATCCAGCTGATTTAAAAGCTAAACCAAGAGCATTTCTCAAGCTCACTGATTCTCGATCAGGGTTAGACTGTATCTCGATCTTATTTTTTCCTATTTTTTCTAACAGGGCGATAAGTTGATTCAATTGTTTTGAAGATAAACTGCGATCCTCTTTTGGATCGCTGGTTATTACCTTGGCACCTGGAGAGTCAACGATAACAGGGCTACTATGCAGATTGGAACCTTGAATGTTTACTTTTGGAACACTTATAGGAGCTTCGCTTTGTTTAAAATAAAACCCATAAGGAATAGCTAGAGCTGCATATAGCGCAGCGATACCACCAGTCCAAATCAATAATGAGCCTATATTCATCAAGTGTACTTCCATTCTTCAGGTATAAGTCGATCCATTATCACTTTATGCCCCCAACTGGACGCTTTTAGAACCGCGTGCGCCGAATTGGCGGCTGCGGCTTAATTATCATATCGCGATGGTGTGTCAATAAATCCTGGTTTTACAGAGGGATGGACACATGGAAATTGAATTTACGAAACAAAAAGAATCTACCGATCAAAGTTTTGGATCTAGCCCTTCCCTTCATCCACTGATTCCAAAAATAAAAAAATCTGTTTTAATTTCCAAAGCGGATCTTCAACTTGTTCTGATGTGCCATCCTGGCTGGGGATTTTGTTGCCTGAATAAACTGCCTCACCAAATTATCGTTGAAGCGGAGATCTTATGAATAAACACGAAAAAATATTTGAAGGATGGAAAGAGATCGGGGATTGTCTTGGAAACTATTCCGCGAGGCATACACGACGACTTTTTTGTGGAGTCAAAGACATGTTGCATCTCGAGTACTGGTTAGGTCCGAAAAAGCGGATCAAAATGTCGAAGGAAGAAGTTGATCAATTCAAGAAGTTAATTCGAATTTAATTGTTCCCCCATTTTGAAAAATGTTAGAAAATATGATTATGAGCATGCCTGTCATGTCTACATGTTACCTTTGCGGGAACGACATAGCAAAGTCTGATGAAAGTCGGGATCACGTCCCTGCAAGATTAGTTTTTCCAGAAAGTTTACGCCAAAAGTATAATTTTGATGATCTCATAACTCTGCCAACGCACCGTGCTTGTAATACCAGCTATTCTAGGGATGAAGAATACTTTCGTGTGTCACTGGGAGTCCACGCCGAGCAGACGCCCGTTGGAAGATTTCTTTGGAAGGATATTGAAAAGGATTTTAGAAAGGGCAACAAGACAGGACTAGGCATCACAGTCCGAGATGAGTTTAGTGATCAAACTCCCGGCGGGATCTATCTGCCTCCTGGTAAAACTGTGAAACATTTTGATGGAACACGAGTTTATAGAGTCGTATGGAAAGTTGTACGAGGACTATTTTATCATCGATATAATAGGTTCCTCTCGGAAACTACCCCTTACGACTGTCGGGTTTATGATCCACAACAGATCCAGCTTCCAGAGATCCAAGAATTTTGGAGAACCATGATGAATAGAGACGGTCTCGGAAAGTATCAGGGAGCTTTCGACTATAAGTTGGCTCAGGCCGTAGATGTGTCTGACGGTCTGCATGCTTGTTGCCTCTTGTTCTGGGATAGCGTCGCCTTCTATTACATTTTTCATGACCCAAATTGCTCTTGTAAGGAGTGTTCAAAAGCCGCTTAAACTATGGCAGCAGCCTTCCTCTCAAACACCCTTCCTTCGGTTTTCGATCACTTTATTATCAGTCGTTAAAAAATCGCGGCATTTCCCAAAATAATGTCCTCTCTTGTCCTCCTATGACCGCCTAAACCGATTGTAACGGCAGAACAAAATCTTCAAAATCAAATCTCGCGTGGATTCATTATTAAGGAGGATTCCATGCCCGCGAATCGATTGCCCCGCACTCATATTGTCGATGGTCGTCAGTTGATTAACATTGCAGCCAATAAGGCCGGTAATTTGAAGCAGCTTTCACAGGTCATTGGTTACGGTTATGAATCGCTGCTTTCCATCCGGAATACCGGCATGGTCAGCCGTAAACTCGAGAAGAAGCTGCAAGAGTACCTCTCCGAACAAGAGGCGGCCTGAAATGACTTTCAATGTCGAAGCAAATTTCAACACGGCTGATCTCAATCTTTGGCTCAACTCCACCAGCAAAAAAACACTGCAAAAGATTGTTTCTAGATCCCTTAACCGTGTTGCCATTACGATTCGAAAAGAAGCACAGCAAAAGATCCGCCAGAAGATTAGACTTTCCGCGAAAGAAATCAGGGATGCGCTTCCGATCAGAAAGAAAGCAAATGCTTCCCAATCCATCGAGTCACAAGAAGCAACCATTCATGCCAGCGCCCAAGGGATCTCACTGAGCAAGTTCAATCCTCGCCAAGTAACACACGGCACAAGTGTCAACATTACCGGCAAGCGACAAGTTATCCGTTCGGCTTTTATTGCCCGCATCTCTAACGCTTCACGTGCTTCCGTGTTTCGTCGTGTGAGAGTGAGACTGCCTGGGACGGCTATTCATAGAGGGGAAAAAGGCTCCGAACTTCCCATTGAGAAGCAATCTTACAAAAGCATTGCCAGCATCTTTCCCGACATCACCGATCAACTGACACATCTGGCTGAAAAAAGATTCAAAGAAGAATTTGAGAGAAATTTTAAACATCTTGCAGGCGGTGGATAGGCGGGCCTTTGCGGGTCCTCCCTCGCGCGATGAAGGTGCGGGTGGCGAAGCCGCAGAATTTCGCTAGCGACAGAGAGGAATCTGACTTGTGGAAAAATCAAATAAATCAAGGGTCACTGACCCAAAGGTTCGGGAAATCATCGCTTGCAAAAAGATCGAACTCCTAGAGCTCGAAACACTTCGGATCAACGCGCGAAATGCCCGTCTCCACGACGACGACCAGATTGCTCAGTTAATGAAGAGCATCGAGCAGTTCGGGTTTACGGTTCCGATCCTCATTGACGAAAATAAAATGGTGATTGCTGGACACGGTCGTCTTGAAGCTTTGAAGCGGCTTGGCCACAAGCTGGCTCCGGTCATCCTCATCAATCATTTAACCGAAAACGAAAAACGCGCCTACATCTTGGCTGATAACCAAATCCCGATGCTTGCGGATTGGGATCTCACCCTCTTGAGGGAAGAGTTGGATTTCTTAGATCAAGAAGGCTTCGAACTTGAAGACATCGGATTCGGAGATGAAGAGATAGAAAATACTTTTGCTGCCGAGTCGGAAGAATATTCAAAAGGTCTGACGGATGAAAATAATATTCCTGAGCCTCCCAAAAAACCCAATTCAAAATTGGGCGATGTGTATCAACTTGGTGCTCACCGCTTGATGTGCGGCGATGCAACCAATGCCAACCAGGTCGAGAAGCTTTTTGAAGGTGTAAAACCGGTTCTTATGGTCACCGATCCTCCTTATGGTGTGAACTATGAACCGGAATGGAGAAACGAAGCCGCAGAAAAAGGAAAGATTGCTTATGCCGCACGTGCCTTGGGCAAAGTTGAGAATGATGACCGCTTTGACTGGACCGAAGCTATCCATCTCTTTGGCGGAGATGTTGTTTATGTCTGGCATGCCGGAGTTTATGCTGCCCAAGTCGCCGAGACTCTTAACCAAGCCGGCTATGAAATCCGTTCGCAAATCATTTGGGCCAAACAAGGTTTAGTTATTTCCCGAGGCCACTATCACTGGCAGCATGAACCCTGTTGGTACGCGGTGAAGAAAGGCAAGACTGGCCATTGGTCGGGAGATCGAAAACAAACCACCCTCTGGCAAATTCCGAATCGCAACCCGCGCGGGGGTGAAATCGAAGATTCCAATACCGAACACAGCACCCAGAAACCCGTTGAATGTATGCGTCGCCCGATCGTGAACAATACGAAGCGAGGAGATGTTGTCTACGATGCTTTTCTGGGCAGTGGCACCACTTTGATTGCTGCCGAAAGCACGGAAAGGATTTGTTACGGTATGGAGATTGATCCCCACTACTGCGACATGGCTGTCAAACGTTGGGAAGATTTCACCGGCAAAGAGGCTCAACTCTTGAGGTAGGCTATGCCCAAAAAATCTCCTGACGGAAAACTGATGTCGATGTCCGCTTATGCAAAGCATCGCAAGGTATCACTCACGGCGGTGCAAGATGCTTTGCAGCGAGGCCGCATTCATTTCAAAGATGTAAAAGGAAAATGGCTTGATCCTCTGCAAGCAGATCAAGATTGGATTCAAAATACCGATATGGCGAAGACACGAAAGCATGAGCCCGAAACCAGCCAATCCAAAAGCTATGCTGCTGCCCGAGCCGCACGTGAACATTACCAAGCTCGTTTGGCAAAACTCGAATACGAAGAAAAAAGCGGGAAACTGATTGATGCTGAAAAGGTGAAAAGAGATGCCTTCGAACTCGCAAGGCGGGTTCGGGATCATATTCTTAATATTCCCGACCGGATCAGCGCGGAGTTGGTGGGGATAACCGACCAGTCCACCCTGCATAGTGTCCTGCTCCGGGAGCTTAATACCGCCCTGCAGGAACTTTGTGATCATGAGTTGTGAGAACTGTTACCGAGATGGATTTCTCGACGGATTCAAACCAGATCCCATTCTCACGGTGAGCGAATGGTCCGATCGTTATCGCATGCTTTCGCAACGAGCCAGCGCTGAACCTGGACCGTGGAGAACGGAACGAACTCCCTACCTCAAAGAAATTATGGATTCACTTTCTGCGACGAGCCCCATTCAATCGGTCACTTTCATCAAAGGCGCCCAGCTTGGAGGCACGGAAGCCGGCAGTAATTGGATTGGTTATCTGATCGATCATGCTCCAGGTCCGGTACTCGCGGTACAGCCGACGGTCGAGATGGCCAAGAGAAATTCGAAACAACGCATTGATCCCTTGATTCAAGAATCACCGCGTCTTCGCGAAAAAGTAAAATCTCCTCGTGCTCGCGATTCGGGAAATACCATTCTCACCAAAGAATTCCCCGGAGGCTTGCTTGTCATGACGGGAGCTAATTCTGCCGTGGGGCTGAGATCTCTCCCAGCGCGCTATCTTTTTCTGGATGAGATTGATGCGTATCCGGGAGATGTGGATGGCGAAGGCGATCCTGTATCCTTAGCAGAAGCACGTGCCAGAACCTTCGCCCGCCGAAAGATTTTTAAAGTGTCCACGCCCACCATCGAAGGTCGATCTCGCATTCAATCTTTTTACGATGAATCCGATCAAAGAAAATACGAAGTGCCATGCCCACGCTGTGGTCATTATCAAGAACTCCTCTGGGAACGCATTCGATGGGACAAAGGAAATCCTCAAAGTGTGGTTTACGTGTGCGCTGGTTGTGAGCAGCCGATCCAAGAACAGCATAAAACAAAAATGCTCCATGTCGGAAGATGGGTCGCTCAAAATCAAAATTGCCGAAATAAGAAAAACATCGGGTTTCATTTGAACAGCCTTTATTCGCCTGTCGGTTGGTTCAGTTGGGTCGATGCCGTGGAGCTCTTCGAGAAAGCCAAGGACAACCCCGATCGCTTGCGAAGTTTTGTGAACACTGTTCTGGGTCAGACGTGGAAAGAAAAAGGCGATGCTCCCGAATGGCGGCGTCTCTTCGAAAAACGAGAGACGTACGATTTTAATCAGGTTCCGGTTGGAGGGCTCTTTCTCACGGCTGGCGTGGATGTTCAAAAAGATCGCTTGGAATGCGAGATTGTCGCTTGGGGTGAAGATAAGCAAAGCTGGTCCATCGATTATCGTGTGGTCAATGGCGACACGAGTGAGGATCATCCTTGGAATGAACTCTTTGAATTTTTGAATGAACACTTTCCCTGTAAGAATGGAGATTCACTTCCCATCCGACTCATGGCCATCGATTCCGGATACAATACGCAAGTCGTCTATAATCACGTACGCAAGCATCCGATCAATCGTGTGATTGCCGTTAAAGGCTTTGATTCCCTGCAAACCATCATTGGCCCGCCTTCAACGGTGGATGTAGATTCCAAAGGACGAAAGATTCGCCGAGGCGTCAGAGTGTGGAAAGTAGGAACCAGTGTGGCCAAGACGGAGCTTTATGGCTGGCTTCGCTTGGATAAACCAACCACCGAAGAAGAAATATATCCTTCCGGCTACTGCCATTTCCCCGAATATGACGAACATTACTTTAAAATGCTGACCGCTGAGCAGCTTATGTTGCGGGTTACCCGCAATGGTGGACGACGTTTTGAATGGGAGAAAATTCGGGAAAGAAATGAAGCATTAGATTGTCGCACGTATGCTCGTGCAGCGGCTGCTATCGTGGGGCTTGATCGGTTCAATAAAACCCAATGGGAAAATCTGAAAAGACCGATTGAAATACAAAGACCACTTCCTCAGACTGAACCGGAAAATAAATCGAAACAACGCTCATCTTTTTGGAAAAGCGATTCGTCTTTCTGGTGAACCTCATGGCTTTTACCCCATCACAGCTCAATGCCCTTCAAGCGGCGATTGCTCAGGGAACCACTCGGGTGAAGTATCAGGACCGCGAAGTGGAATATCGTTCTCTTTCGGAAATGCTGCAGCTGTTGAATATCATGAAACAGGAACTGGGCCTCGCCACCGGGAAAATCGCCGTGAAGAAAGCTGAATTCAGCAAAGGACTTTAAATGTCGAAACCCACTGCCTTGGATCGGATGATTTCTTACTTTAATCCCAAAGCAGGTGCTCATCGTGCCCGATACCGATTGCTGGAAAACAATCTCAGGTTCATGGAAAAAAGACGCTATGAAGCGGCCAGCGTAAGTCGACGAACCAGCGGATGGATTGCCAATGACACGAGTTCCAACGCCGAGATAGGCCCCGCTCTGCATCGTCTTCGCGCGCGCTCCCGAGATCTTGTCCGCAATAACCCTTACGCTAATCGAGCCGTTCAGGTGATTTCTTCCAACGTGGTGGGAGCGGGTATTATTCCTCAACCCAAAAACAAAAGAATGGATGAGCTCTGGAGCGCATGGGGAGACACCACGCTTTGCGATGCGTTGGGTCAGCATAATTTTTATGGGATCCAAGCGCTGACGATGAGGGAAATCGTCGAATCAGGTGAGATTTTAATTCGTCGAAAAATACTCAAAGCAAAGAGCGAAGCTCCTATTCCTCTTCAATTGCAAGTGTTGGAGGGAGATTTCATCAACGATACTCAGGATAGGCTTTTGGATAATGGGAATTTTATTCGTCAGGGCATTGAGTTTGATCCGCGAGGTCTACGAGTCGCGTATCATCTCTATGCCCAGCATCCCGGTGAAAGTCCTCTTTTGGGAACGGGGCTTGAAACAATTCGCATTCCCGCAAGTGAAATCCTTCATATTTATCGCATCGATCGTGCTGGCCAGATTCGCGGGGTTCCGTGGGGAACGCCTGCTCTTCTGAAGCTCAAAGATTTTGACGAATATGAAGATGCCCAACTCATTCGGCAAAAGATTGCCGCTTGCTTTGCCGCCTTTGTCACGGAACCAGATCCACCCACCGAGACTACTTCTGATAAATCCGGCATCGATAAAAATGTGGAGCCCGGTTTGATTTATGAACTGGCACCAGGAAAACAAATCACCTTCGGTAATCCACCCACCATTGGTGCAGATTATGAACCTTACGCCGCCATAAACTTAAGAGCGGTCGCTACGGGTTTCGGTGTTACCTATGAAGCGCTCACCCAAGATTATTCCAAAGTGAATTTCTCCAGCGGTCGGATGGGACACATCGAGTTTCATCGAAATATCGAACAATGGCGCTGGCTGATGTTGATTCCTGGACTTTGCGAAGGAGTATGGGACTGGTTTGTGGAAGCCGCAGAACTTGCCAATCTCGTCAGCGCAAAACGAATCAAGCCAGCAACATGGACACCCCCGCGACGTGAGATGATCGATCCCGTCAAAGAAACGGATGCTCAAATTAAAGCCATTCGTGGAGGACTCAAAACACTTTCCGAAACTATTCGTGAACAAGGCAACGACCCCGAAAAACAATTTGAAGAAATGAAACAAGATAATGAGTTGCTCGATAAATACCGATTGCAACTCGACAGTGATGCCCGGAAAATGAGCGCCAATGGCATGCAGCTCAATCAAAATTTAACGCAGGATTTAAATGGAAATGACGCCGCAAATAACACGAACGAATAATATCAAGGCGAATCTGCCAGCGCTTGCTTTTCGAGCGGCCTTTGAACCCTCCACCATCGATGCTGAAAAAAGAAGTGTTGTGGTCCGGTGGTCTACGGGAGCCAAAGTTCTGCGCGGTGGATTTTTCACGGAACCGTTTCATGAAGAACTCTCACTCCAAACCGAATCTGTTCGCATGGACCGCTTACGAACGGGAGCTCCTTTATTAAATTCCCATGCCAGTCAAAATTTATCCGATCAAATCGGAGTGGTGGAAGACGCCTGGCTCCAAGATGGGGCTGGCTTCGCCCGCGTGCGATTCAGTGGCAGGCAGGATGCTGGTCCCATCTTTCAGGATGTCAAAGACGGCATCGTCCGAAATGTTTCGGTCGGGTATCGCGTCTATAAATATAAGGATGTGAGCCAGGAGGGAGATTCCGTCAAAACCCTACGAGCTGTGGATTGGGAGCCAATGGAAATCTCGCTCGTACCGATCGGAGCCGATGCGGGTGCCAACATTCGCTCTGAAAAAGAAAATGTGAATGAGTGCGAAATTGAAGTGTGCACTCGAAAAACTGAGGAGAACCTTATGCAACATGAAATGGTCGATGTAGAAGCCATCAAACGAGAAGCTCAAGAAACAGAACGTAAGCGAGTTTCCGAGATCACCACTTTAACCAGAAAATTTAATCTCGATGAGGCGTTTTCGACATCACTTATTGATCAAGCTGTTTCTGTTGAAGAAGCCCGTTCCCAAATTTTAAATAAACTCGCAGAGCGCAGTGAAAAAGATGGCAACATCCGAAATCAGGTGGATGTTCATGTGACTCGTGATGAAGCCGATGCCCGCCGTGCGGGTATGGTGGAGTCCTTGCTGCATCGATATGATCCAAAAACGAATAAACTCAGTGAGAATGGCGCTCCCTATATGGGTATGAGTCTGCTTCGCTTGGCCGAAGAAGTGCTTGTGCGAAATCATATTCCTATCCGCGGTTTGACCAAGTCCGATATTGCTCAGCGTGCTTTTCAAGCCACTACTGACTTTCCCGCTGTGCTCGCAAACGTGGCGAATAAAACCTTGAGACAAGCTTATGAACTGACCCCACAAACCTTTCGTCCTTTTGTACGACAAGTTTTTCTTCCAGATTTTAAAGAAGTCTCTCGTGTGCAGTTAAGTGAAGCTCCTAAGCTCGAGAAACTCAATCAATCCGGAGAATTCAAATATGGAAGTTTAAGTGATGCGGGCGAGAAATATGCATTGGGAACGTTTGGAAAAATTATCGCCATCAATCGCCAAATCGTCATCAATGATGATGTAGAAGCCTTCACGAGAATCCCCGCCCTACATGGAAGAGCTGCTGCAGATCTCGAAAGCGATCTCGTCTACGCCGTCTTCATTGCAAACGCGGCACTCGCCGATGGTGTTCCGCTCTTTCATGCTACGCATACTAATTTAGGGACGCCCGGCGTGATCAGTGAAATCACTTTAGGTGAAGGTCGCAGGCTCATGAGGAGACAGGCTGGGCTTCAGAAAGGAAGAGATCGTCAGCTTCTGAATATTCAGGCTCGCTACTTAATTGTTCCTGCCACCTTAGAAACCGTAGCTCAAAAACAATTAGCAGCCATTATTCCTAACACCGCCAATGATGTGAATCCCTTCTCTGGACTCTACAGTTTGATTGCCGAACCCAGGCTTGATGATGGTTCCACGACTGCTTGGTATCTGGCAGCGGATCCTTCGCAGATCGATACGATCGAGATTGCCTATCTTCAAGGTCAACAAGGCGTTTACACCGAAAACCGCCAAGGTTTTGAAATCGATGGTTTGGAGATCAAGGCACGTTTGGATTTTGCGGTGAAAGCCATCGACCATCGAGGACTTTTCAAGAATGCGGGATAAAAATTAAGGAGAAACAATTATGAAAAACTTTGTTCAACCTGGAAATACGATCACCGTTATTGCTCCCATCGATACCAAGAGCGGAGAAGGCGTGCTCTATTTAAGTATGTTTGGAGTCGCAGCTTACGATGCGCCCAAACGCGATGTTTTGGAACTGGTGCTCGAAGGTGTGTTCACCCTCCCGAAGGCCGTCGCTACGATTGCTATTCCCCTGGGGACTCGGGTGTATTGGGATAATGGTTTGAGAAATGTCACCACGGTGGCCACCAATAACACCTTGATCGGTGTCGCCGCGGCAGATGCGCTTCCCATCGAAACCACCGTGAATGTGCGGCTCAACGGTTCATTTTAAGGAGAGATGGTGAGTTGGCTGGGAACAACAGGGCTTATGCTGGGAAATTGTCTCCAAAGTTTTGGTGAGGAGATTATTTACACACCCAAAAATAAACCAGCCGTAACGATCACCGGAATTTTTGATGATCTGTACGAAAGTGTTGATCCCAATACCGGAGCCATCATCACTTCCCAGCAACCCATTGTGGGGATTCGAGATGCAGATGTAGGTCAGACGCCACGGCAAGAGGACCGAGTTTTTGTAAGAGGAATTTTATATCGCGTGAAGGAAGTGCAAACTGACGGGCAAGGAGGAAGTAAGCTGTATCTCCACAGGGTGAGCTAATGCATCCAAGAAAACAAATTCGAGACAAAATTGTTTCGCTGCTGATCGGAAAAACACATGCCACAAATAATGTTTTTCCTTCGCGGGTCATCCCGCTTGAAGAATCACTGCTTCCGACGATTCAGGTTTATGCCAATTCCGAGACTTCAGAAATCTGGCAGGAAGCTCCGAGAGAATATGAGCGAAAACTTTCTCTTTCGATTCAGATTACCGCAAACGCGGATGGCGGCTTAGAAAATAAATTGGATGCCATTGCAGAACAAGTTGAAGACCTGCTGAGGCAGGACCATACGCTGGGCGAACTCTGTCGGGATGTGATTCTGACAGGAACTGAACTCACCCTCCACGAAAATGGCGATATGCTGATTGGCTCCTGCAATATTACGTACGACATTCTTTACTACACACTGGCTGTGGCTGATCGCCTTCCCGAGAACAAATACAATGACCTTCATGAAATGGATATCACTTGGCATGAACCACAAAATCCTTCGGGACAAGAAGATGCTCATGATGTGCTCGATCTAAGATGAGGAAAGACATGGAAACAAAATTGATTAAACCCGTGGATGGTTTCAAAATCCGAGATCCCCAAACGAAAGCATATTTACCGGAAGAAGGACGACTGGTGGAAATGAGTTCCTATTGGTACCGGCGGATTCAGGATGGAACGGTGACCATCGCCGACTCCTCACCCGTTCTGAAAAACGAAAAGCTGTTGAAAAAAGGAAGTGATGCATGAGCATTTCATTTAACCAAATCCCTAATGATCGCCGCACTCCCTTTGTTTATATTGAGTTCGATAACACTCGCGCGGTGACAGGACCACAAACACAACCGTACAAGATTTTACACATCGGCCAAAAAATTGCTGCCGGAAACAAGCCTGCTTTAATTCCCATTCAAGTCACGAGTCTCGACCAAGCTTCAAGTTATTTTGGCGCTGGTTCAGTGTTGCACAAGATGCTTCAAGGTCATTTTGAAAACAATACCTCCACTGAAATTTGGGGGCTCCCCTTGGACGATGTTGCAGCATCGGTCAAAGCTTCGGGACAATTCACGGTGGGAGGTGTGGCTACCGCATCGGGCATTCTTTCCGTTTATATTGGAGGTCAAAGGATTCAATCTGCAGTGACCTTGGGTAATACAGCGGTACAAGTCGCAACGATTTTAAAAGCGGCGCTCGATGCAGCTGCAGATTCACCTGTTACTGCAACGCTTACAAACGCAACCGTGACGGTTACGGCAAAAAACGGTGGTGAGCTTGGAAACTTTATCGATCTTCGACATAGTTATTATGATGGTGAAAAAGTCCCTGCGGGACTGACCTTAACGATCACGCCGATGGCCTCTGGCGCAGGAAATCCGGATGTGAACCCAGCCTTCACGGCGATTGGCTCCGAGCAATACAATGTGATTGTTATTCCTTATACCGATCAAGCGAATCTCACAAAAATAGATACGGAACTTTCCAATCGCTGGGGACCCATTACCCAAGATGACGGCATTGCGATTGCGGTTACAAACATTGCTTATGCGAATCTCGTCACTCTTGGAAATGCTCAAAACTCACCGCACCTTTCTCTTGTTGAAGCCACCAAACATCCCACGCTTCCGTGGCAAATCGCAGGTGCTGTTGGAGCGGCGGTTGCTTATTATGGAGCCATTGATCCCGCGAGACCTTTTCAAACCTTGCCTTTGCACGGCATTCTTCCACCGCAAGTGGGAGAACGGTTTACCCATGATGAGCGAAATCTGCTGCTCTATGATGGGATTTCCACGCTCTATACAGATACTGGCGGCAAAGTACGCATTGAGCGGATGATTACAACGTACAAAACCAATGCCTTCGGTGCGGCAGATATTTCTTATCTGGATGTCAATACGATCCTGACGCTCTCGTATCTTCGCTACGACTTACGAAATTATATTTTACGAAAATATCCGCGTCATAAAATTGCCAATGATGGAACACGCTTTGGTCCAGGTCAGGCGATTGTCACTCCAAAACTTATGAAGGCCGAAATCATTTCCAAATTCAGAGAATGGGAAAGCATTGGCCTCGTCGAAGATATCTCGCAATTTAAGAATAATCTGCTTGTGGAGAGACATGCCTCGGATCCGAATCGTTTGGATGTCATGATGCCACCCAATCTCGTGAATCAGTTGATTGTGACGGCCGCACAGATTGGATTTATCTTATAGGAAGGAATTTCTATGGCTCAACGACGTGCAGGGATTATTTTTTTGAAGATCGATGGCGTGCAATTTGATGCCAAAGGAAATTTTACCTACGGCATGGGCAAACCCATGCGTGAATCGATCATGGGATCAGATGGATTTCACGGCTACAAAGAAATGCCTCAAGCCGCCTTCATCGAAGGTGAAATCACCGATAGCAAAGATCTGGATATCGATAACCTGGCTTCGGTCACGGATTCAACAATCACGCTGGAACTTGCAAATGGAAAAGTAGTGACGCTACGCAATGCCTTTATCACCAATAAAGACGGGCTTTCAGGACAGACCGAAGAAGGAAATATTCCGGTCCGCTTTGAAGGGGCCAGTGCTGAGGAGGTTAAATAATGGAAACTCAGGAACTCAAATTAAACGATCCCATTCAATTTGGGACGGAAAAAATAGAAAGCTTAAGCTTCCGAAAAGCGAAAGCAAAAGATTTTCGAGAGATGCCCATCACTCCCAATGTGGGCGATCTTTTGAATGTCGCCGCAAAGCTCGCAGCACAGCCTTACTCCGTCATCGATATGCTTTCTCCCAAAGATATGGCGGAGGTCATGAAAATTCTGGGGGAGCTTATGGGCGATGGCCCCGAGACTGGCGCCAAGCTCTAGGAGCCCTCGCCTACACATTCCATTTTCAGCCCTCGGAACTTTGGGAAATGGAGATCTGCGACCTCTTTTTTTGGTGTGCTCGACGGGAAGAGATGAATAAGCATGGCCACTGAATCTTTCAAATTAGCCCTCGTCATCAAAGCCTTTGATCAGGTCACTGCTCCGCTGAAGAAAATCAACGACTCCCTAGAGCGACTCCAAGCGCCTTTGCGGAGAGTGCACAATTCTTTCAAGGGACTCACCCAAGCTGCTGGCTTTGAAAAATTAAGTTCGTCCTTTGGCCGAGTAGGACAATCCATTGGAGCGCTGGGTTCAAGTCTTTGGTCGGCAGGAAAAAAGTTTGCTCTCTTTGGAGGACTCGCAAGTGTTGCTCTGGGAAAACTCATTCACGACAATGTTGAGGCTGCAAGTAAGCTGCATGATCTTTCGATCACCACCGGCGTCGGTGTCGAGGCCCTGCAAACGCTTGGCTATGCCTTTGAGCAATCAGGGGGAAGTGCCGAAGGATTTCAGACTGCTCTCATCAAATTTGGAAAGAATTTTGGAAGTTTGAAACTTGGGAAAGGTCCACTGGCAGAATTATTGAAGACAACAAACCCTCAACTTCTCGGATCCTTAAAAAATATGAAGAGCGTCGAAGACGCTTTTAGACTCATGATTAAGGCTGCAGGTCATGCGAAGAACGACGCCACTCGGATTTCTCTTGCCGCTGCTCTCTTTGGGAAAGACACCGAATCCATCACAGCCTTCACCAATCTTGCCAAAGGTGGAATGGAAGAACTGACCAAACTCGAACAAGAAACACCTGGCGTTGTTTCGAAGGAACAAATTGATCGAGCAGAAAGTTTTGGTGATTTGCTCAAGAGGTTGTCCTTGCAACTTCAGGGGCTGGTGAAGCCCATTGTCCTATCCGTCATCCCCGCATTGGATCAGCTCGGTCGCAGGCTCGCCGATTTTCTACATGGAAAAGAAAGTGCTATCCGGAAATGGGCGGAAGATTTTGGAGAAAAACTACCTTCCCGTCTTCAAGTTATTTCACAAACTTTAATCGATTTTTGGAAACTCTTGCAGCCGGTGAGAAATTTTTTGAGTTTTATTGCTGCAGATTCAACACGACTCGAAATTGCGTTAGGCGTTCTTGCAGCTATAATTTTGGGGCCTGTGCTTGCGTCGATTTATTCTTTGGGCACTGCCCTGGTAGGGTTGGGGATTGCTCTCGTGACCACCCCCATTGGTCTTTTTGCCCTCGCTTTAGCCGCGGTGATGGCCGTCGGTTGGCTCGTAGTGAGGAATTGGGAAAGAATCAAAGAATTTTTCGTAACCTTGTGGAATTCACCCGCAGGCGCTGTTTTTAAACTGGTTTCACCGCTTGGCTGGCTGATCCAAGCCGGCCTTTCACTGCTTCAACACTGGCAAGAGATCAAAAACTTTTTCGTAAAACTTTGGAACTCGCCGGCCAAAGCCATTTTGGTGATGATGTCTCCCATCTTGATGTTGGTGGACTTGGCAAAACTTCTCTTTGAACACTGGGAAAAAGTGAAAAAGGCGATTTCGGAAACTGCGGATCTTGTTTTTGGATTCAGTCGTCTTAAAACGTTAAAACACTTTTTCGGCTTTGGAGAAGAAGGACCTGTCACAGGGTTCAAGGGATTTTTTTCGGAAGAATCAAAGCAACCACAAAACCCTTTTCCTTTTTTCAATGCTCCGGATAATTCGGAAACCTTACTTCCTCAAATATTACCAACTCAGAATGTAAGCCAGATACAAAATCCACAAACAACGACACCCAATGCACAAGTAACGGTGAAATTTGAAAACCTTCCCAAGGGAACTCGTGTTGAGACGGAGAGAAATCGCAATCTTCCGCTCAATTTAAGTTTGGGATACTCAATGGTGGGCGATTAAATGGGATGGAAAGATCAATTACGTAAAGCTTCTTTCAGGGGGATCTCCTTTTTCGTGGATGCCTCGTCCTCTGATTTTGGGCGGAGGAATATTCTGCACGAATATCCTTTGCGCGACACGCCCTATTCGGAAGATCTGGGACGCAAAGCTCGGCAGTTCACGATTGAAGCCTATGTTCTAGGCGATGACTATCTTGGAAAACGGGACGCATTGATCACCGCCTGCGAACGATCAGGACAAGGCGAGCTCATTCATCCTTCCTACGGACAAAAGTTTGTCACCGTCGCTGCGTGTCGTGTGGAAGAAAGAACGAGCGAAGGAAGGCTCGCCCGCTTTTCCATGACGTTTGCGGAAGCGGGAGAAAGAGTCTTTCCTGCAGCCCGAAAGGATGTTTTTTCACGTCTTATTTCCGCCAAAGATAATCTGCTCTCCAAAGCACAGGCGGGATTCGAAAAAAGCTATCAAACACTGGGCTTCCCGCAATTTGTGCTGGGTACCGTGAAGAATACGGTCAGAGCATTTGCTAACACATTGCTCAGTATCAAAGGATCCCTCGAAGGAGGCTTTGCTGAATTTTATTATGCGGCAAGGCAAATTGTAGATGATATCGACAACCTCACACCTGATGCTGCAAAACTTGCTCCTGTCATTATGAGCAGTATCTCAAAGGTCGATCACATCTCCGATGATCCCAAGGAAGTTATCCAAGCTTACACCGCATTGATGAATACCAAGCTGGAGATTCCGGTGACGCCTGCAGCCGTAACGGTTCTGGGAGAAACATCGAGTCGAATTCAGGAAAGAAAAAACGTGGGAGCCTTTGTCAATCTCGTCAAGCGTGTCGCGCTCGCCCAAGCAGCGCCCGTTGTGGCCGAAAATGTATATCCCACTTTGCAGGATGCACTTTCTGCAAGAAATAAAATTCTTAGGGTGATCGATCAGCAGATGGAAGTAATCGATCTTGATGATGACACCTATCAGGCCTTGCATGATCTTCAAAAAACATTCAGCGAGGCGCTGCCCGCTCCGGATAAAGATCTGCCGAGCATTGTACATTACGAGAATAGTCAGACAAAACCTTCGCTCGTGCTGGCCTATGATCTTTACGAAAACTTAAATTTAGAAACCGACATCCTTCAGAGAAATCACGTTGAGCATCCTGGCTTTGTCCCGGGCGGTATCGCTTTGGAGGTGATCCGTGACGTCTGATGTTTCCCTTTTTGTGAATGGCCAGAAGTACGAAGGTTGGACCGAGGCTTCCGTTAAGCGTTCAGTGAAAGCCATCTCGGGCGAGTTCACGCTTTCCATCACCGATAATTGGAACGGAACCGGCTTGATCTTCTTCATTGGAATTGGCGACGAAGCGCAGGTAAAAATTGGAGATGAAGTTTTGGTCACGGGATATGTAGAAGAAATCCAAAATTCAATCGATGCCAATAGCCACACCGTCAGTATTTCCGGGCGTGATAAGACCGGAGACGTGGTGGATTGCTCCGCGATTTATAAGAGCGGCGAAATCAAAAATGCCGACCTCGTGAAAATTGCCCAACTTTTAATTGAGCCCTTTGGGTTAACGGTACATGCGGAAACCAATGTCGGGCCAGCCTTTCCAAGCTTTGTCATCAAAACAGGTGAAACCGTTTTTGAAGCGTTGGAGCGAGCAGCCAGACTTCGTGGTGTCATTCTTTCCAGTGACGGCTTCGGAAATATCATCGTCACAAAAGTGGGCAAAAATAAGTCGCAGACCTCTCTCATCGAAGGGCAAAATATCAAACAAGCAAGTCTCACCCTTGATACGAAAGAAAGATATTCCAAATATTTTATTAAATCTCAGATGAAAGGAACTGACACCGTTTCTGGAAAGCACGTCTCTCAAATAAAAGCGGATATCGATGATTCTACGCTCAAGAGATACCGACCTTTGATTGTCATTGCAGAACAGCAAGCAAATACAGCGGAGACACGCACAAGAGCTCAGTGGGAAGCAGCGGTTCGTGCTGCGAACTCCTCAAAAGTCTCCGTGACGGTGCAAGGATTTGAACAAAAAGAAGGCGGGCTTCTCTGGCACGTGAATGATCTGGTGTATTTCGAATCAAAAACCTTGGGACTCCAACAAGAATTCTTGATCGCGGATATAGAGATGAAAATATCAGCCTCTTCCGGTCGTGAAACCATCATGACTTTGCAAAAACCGGATGCCTTTATTCCAAAACCTGAAGTGGAAGCAAAAAATGATCCTGTCAGTGACTATACGGATTTTGAATTATGAAAGAACTTCGCAAATTTCTTGATCCTTTGAAACGCCGTATTCTTCTCTCGATCTCAAGAGCGGTGGTGGAAACCATCAAAGACGATGAAGGGATTCAAAAAATACAGGCAAGTTTACTTGCCGATGAAGTGCAGGACAACATGGAGCGATTTCAGAATTATGGATTCACCTCTCATCCTCCGAAAGATTCTGAAGGCATTGCGGTCTTTCCCGGTGGGGATCGCTCTCATGGCATTTTGATCGCGGTCGATAACCGTACATATCGACTCAAAGGTCTGCAAGGCGGCGAAGTCGCTGTTTACACCGATGAAGGCGATTCCATCATCCTCAAACGAGATCATCACATCGAAGTAAAAACTCAGCAGCTGACCATCCATGCAACGGGTGCCGTTCAGATCAACACTCCCAAAGCGACCTTCAGCACGAATGTGCAGATTGATGGAGTGTTAACGGTGAATGGAAATATCACGAGTGGAGCTCAGATTGCAGACAGCGTTGGAACAATGGGTTCCATGAGAACGATCTTCAATCAGCATCACCATCAAGAACACGGTGACGGTGGAGGGATAACGGATCCGCCAAACCCACAAATGTAGAGGTATGTATGTCCGATATCAGACTTGAACCCAGCGAAGGACTTTCTTTTGATCTTGCGATGGAAAAAAATGATTTCGCTTTGGATGACACCTTGAAGACAGCAGTCATCATCAGTCTTTTCACGGATCACCGTGTGAGTGTGGATGAATTACCGGAAGGCGACCAAGACCGCCGAGGCTGGTGGGCGGATGTTTTGAATGAGGATCAAGATCGTATTGGTTCCAAACTCTGGATTTTGAAACGCGAGAAAATCACTCCAGAAATATTGGATCGCTTTAAAAGTTATTGTGAAGAAGCACTCCAATGGTTGATTAACGATCGCATTGCCGAGAGCGTCGCCGTGTTTGTAGAAAGATCAGGACTCACACAAATATCGATTGGAATAGAAATCAAACGTCCCCAAGATGATCGCATAAAATATCGATACGGTTTCATCTGGGGCGAGCATGGGATTCAATAGACCAGCACTACAAGACATCAACGATCGGATTCAAACCGATTTTCAAACAAGACTATCCACCGGAGGCTCTTTTTTAAGACGCTCGGTGATTCTTGTTCTTGGACGCGTACTGGCCGGTGCTGCTCACTTGTTACATGGGCACTTGGATTTCATCTCCAACCAAGTCCTGCCCGATACTGCCGTAAAATCTTATCTCGAACGATGGGCTTCCATTTGGGGAATTCGAAAAAAGCCCGCCACCTTTGCAAGTGGAACGGTGAGTCTTACCGGCACGAATGGCAGTTTCATCCCCGCGCGAACTCTTTATGTTCGGAGCGACAGTGTGGAATATGAATCACAAATCGATGCAACGATTGCGAATGGCTCTGTCACGATTGCTATTCAGGCGCTTCTTCCCGGATCCAATGGAGAAGCAGATGCTGGTGTAGAACTAACGCTGATTGCTCCCATTGCAGGCGTCAACTCGACGGGGCTGGTAAATATGGGAGGTTTGAGTGGAGGAAACGACGAAGAGACATCAGAAGAATTAAGAAACCGATTGCTAGAGCGCATTCAAGAACCCCCACTCGGAGGAGCGGATCAAGATTATCGATTCTGGGCTAAAAGTGTACCCGGCGTGACGCGCGTCTGGGTGTATGAAGAATATTTAGGCCCCGGTACCGTGGGAATCACCTTTGTCAGAGATAATGATAATCCGATTATTCCCGACGCTTCGGAAGTGACCGAGGTACAAGATTATATTGAAACCGTTCGTCCCGTAACAGCCCATGTCACGGTCTTTGCGCCCATTCCGGATCCCATAAATTTCACGATTTCGATTTTTCCTGACACCCCAGACATTCGACGAGCGATCGAAGCTGAACTCACCGACATGATTTACCGAGAAGCAGAACCCGGCGGCACCCTTATTTTAAGTCACATGAACGAAGCCATCTCGATTGCCAAAGGAGAAGTGGACCACAATTTGAATTTTCCTGTCGCTGATTTTGTCAGCTCCATCGGTCATCTTCCACAAATGGGGAGCATCACATGGGTTTAGAACTTCAAGATTACAAAAACGAATTACTGCAACTCCTTCCCAAAGGCGTGGCTTGGGATTTTGGCGAAGATGCAGTTTTCAATAAACTGCTTACGGCCATTGCGAGTGAGTTTTTAAAAATCGGCAATCGCTCTCAAGATCTTTTGAATGAAGCCGACCCACGCACGACGTACGAGATGTTGGAAGCTTGGGAACGGATGGCGGGACTTCCCGATCAGTGCACCGGGCTTGCAAGCACACTTCAAGAAAGACGGGATCGGCTTGTCTCCAAACTTGTTCAACGGGGGAATCAAAGCATTCAGTTCTTCAAGGATCTCGCTCTGCTGTTGGGCTACACCGTGCAGATTGAAGAATACGATCAGTTTCATGTCGGCAGTCCTGTAGGAGGCCCGCTCTATGGCGTGGAATGGATGCATGCCTTTGGTGTGGTTGCACCGTTGCAAACGGTAAGACCTTTCAGAGTCCATACTCATACCGTGGGTGAACGATTAGTAGAATTCGGAGACGATGTTTTGGAATGCGTGATTAACAAAGCAAAGCCATCGCATTCGGTCGCTTTATTTCTCTATCAATAGGTGATCCATGTTTCGGATTGATTCACAAGGAACGGTTCCTTCTCTTCCAGCACCAGAGGCTGCAGGGGCAACCGCGGGATATTTTTTCAAAGGCAACCCAGCCGTAGGTCAGAAAGCAACAGTTGTTTCTGCGGATTGGGCCAATGCGATTCAAGAAGAAATCTGTACGGTGATTGAGCAGGCAGGCCTACAGCTCAACCAGCAAACAAAAATCAACCACACACAATTACGACAAGCGGTTGCTGCCATGATCGGGGTCATCACTCCCGCAGCTCACACGCATGATGCTGGAGATGTTGTCAGTGGTACGTTTGCGGATGCTCGCCTGGCAGCATCGAATATTCTTCAATTTCAAGCGCTGCTTGCTTTGGATGCTTTGCAGATTATCTCAGGGCAACTTACCGATGCGCGAATTTCAGAAAGCAGCATCACCCAACATCAAGGAGCCATTGATCATAATCAGATAGCCAATCACGGAAGCTATACGCATTCGCAAATTGATGCCCATATCAATAATCGCAGCAATCCTCATGGCGTTACGCTGGGCCAAATCGGGGGAACCAATGACCACGGCTCGTTGGGAGGTTTAGGAGATGATGATCATCCTCACTATCTCCATCTCAATAAATCCGGACAAACACTGCGACAAAATCTCACCGTAGCAGCCGGAATCAGAATCGATAATGTGGATGTGAGTGCGCACACGCATGCTTTCTTTCTCAGTAGAACCGTTCTTCATAATGGAAGGCAAGTTCGCAATACCTCTGTCACCGATGTGAGAACGATCGGCGGCTTCACCGCTTCAGACCACGCGACATGCTCCATCATCATGATCGATATGACTCAAGGCGGTGGCGGCTTTGACAGTGACAATCGTGCCGTCATCGGAGGAACCGCAGATCTCACTTTTGGAGGAAGATTCCATATCCCCGACATTCCAAGATTTAATTCAGGAACAAATAACTGGGAGTTTCGTATCGAACAAGCTGCCGGCAATGAAGATGTCATCTGTGGGTATCAGTATTCCGTAATGGAATGCACCGATAACACCGGAGGGCCCAACTAATGGCCAAGTGCATTTATTTTTTTGATAAGGTGACTCAGAAAATTGTCGGGATGCATTCTCATGCGATCAAAGATCCAAAGCATCCCGCCGGCATGAAAGAGGCCGATGCAGATATCACCTCCAATTGGGAGGATATCCGCACCGGCAAGCTCTGGCCTTTTCTGCTGGAGAAGATCACGGATAAAAATCCGGATAACTTTGGATTTATCCAAGCAGAAGAAATTCCTCGGGGATACAATGAGTACGAACCTGAGATGATTTCGGAAACCGTGCAACTTAAACGCCGTCCTTACTTCTGCCTCAAGATCAAATCGCATCCAAAGCTATTAAAATCCACAGAGCATGATGTTTGCTGTCTCTACGAAATTAACACCGAGGGCGATGTGACGTTAGAGATGGAAGTCTGCGTAAAGCACATGCAGGGCTCTGTTGAAAATCATGCGGATGATAAAGACGTTACCGGTATCAACGGGAATTTTATTGCTGAAGTCAATTACGGTCGCCTGCTTCCAAGAGATGGAAAGATTGAAATGAAAGACAGCAAAGCTTCATTTCAATGGTATCTACCAGACAGCACCACCCATCAGCCGGTAAAATGTTTCGTGAAAGATCCAGAGAATAAAATTCTCATTTCCAAAAGTCTACGGGTCCTCTGCAAATAATATGAATCTCGATCTTGAAATCGTCGAAAGAATTGCCCGCATTGAAACGCATGTGCAGGCGATCCTGCAATATATGCGGGATCACAAATCCCACGAATCGCGGCTTTCCAGTTTGGAAACGGAAAGAAAAATCTGGGGGAAAATCGTCCATCCTCTCTTGGCCTTAGTCAGCGGCTTTTTCGGAGGATGGGTGGGGAGAAATCACGGATGATCACTTCACCTTCTGATCTGGAACAGTGCCTTACGTATTTTACTCAGGGGAATTGGTGGAACTGGATCGGTGGCGGATTAACCGTCATTGGCTTCTTCTTCACTTTCATTTTCAAAAAAACATTACCCCAGCTCGTCATGGATCTTGCCGGCTTTCTTATGCAGAAAGCGCAAAAGGCTAAACCACCATCAGTAGAAAGAGAACAAGCCCATGAAAAACGAATGGAAGAAATTGCTTCCGATCATCTTTCTGATGCTCGCGTCAGCGAGCTGTTGTCTACATACCCACCGGAAAATACCGCCACTTCAGGCACCAGAACTCCGCAAAGTTGAAGTTAGAGGTTGCCGTACCGTGGAAGATGGCAGCGTCTATTGCCTGGTTAAAAGAACGTCGCTCCTTGAAAATGACGCAATGCTTAAACATTACATCGAAGAATTGCTGAGATTGCCCATATTTCAGGGGAATTCATAGATCAGTGGATTTCTTCCTATGGCTGAGCTACAATTTTACCTCATTTACTGAGGTTCATAGACATGGCTTTGCTCAAGCGGATACGGAATCTATTTCATCCCCACTCAGAAAAATCTTACAAGCTAAGCCGTTCCCGTTTGGAAAATTTCTTAAAATGTCCACGGTGTTTTTATCTCGACCGTCGTTTGGGGATCGATCGTCCGTCCATGCCGGGCTTTACACTCAATACAGCTGTGGATGCTCTCCTCAAAAAAGAATTCGATGTATATAGAGCCAAGGGCGAACCGCATCCACTTATGAAAGAGCATGGTGTCGACGCCGTTCCGTTCCAGCATAAGGACCTTGATATCTGGCGCGAGAATTTCAAGGGAATGCAATATCACCATAAGCCAACAAATTTTATCATCACGGGAGCCATCGACGATCTGTGGGTGAATCCGGCCGGTCAATTAATCGTAGTCGATTACAAGGCCACCAGTAAGGACGGTGAAGTTAGCCTCGATGACCAATGGAAAGACGGCTACAAGCGGCAAATGGAGATCTACCAGTGGATCCTTCGGGGGATGGGTTACGATGTGCTGGATACGGGATATTTTGTCTATGCCAATGGCCGAAAGAATCTCGACGGTTTCAACGGCACGCTTTCTTTTCACATCCAACTGATCAGCTACGCCGGCAATTGCTCGTGGGTGGAAAAAGCGGTGCAAGATGCTTGGGAGTGTCTTTCATCCGACAAAATGCCGGAATGTCAGGATGGGTGTGAGTATTGCAGTTATCGGCGATTGAGCAAAGAGGTCGAGTGAGATCTTCAGAAATAAATATAACTTTTCCTTCAGGTTGGATTGACGGTCAAAAATTCGATCAATACATCAATATGTCAGCATGGCTTCATAACGAGCCTGTATCGAAAATTACCTTTAATTTTGGAAACGGTTGTAAAGTTATGGTCGACGCGGCTGTCAGAATTCTTTCCCTAGCAAACCAACTCATCTCATGCGGTAAAAACATATACCTTGTATTCGCTGATGGCCAAAGTGGGACAATGGGCTATTTGGATCGCGTGGGGTTTTTTGACTTATTAGATCCATCTATAAAAACGAATCCCGACCGACCCAGCGTTTCCTCTGCTACTCTTCACAAAGATACGAACCAAAATCTTGTTGAGATCGCAAGAATTAATCCTAAAGCCCGCGACAACTCCCTTCCAAGCCGTCTTTCTGAGCGACTTACAAATGCAAGAAGTGGCAGCAACGACGGGCAATTGAGCAATGCGACATACACCGTTTTTGCCGAATTGATTGATAATATCTATCAACATGCTGCGACGTCGGTTGATGGATATGCTGCATTGCAAGTGTACCGTAACGGCAACAGTGCGAAAGTAGTGGTTTGCGACAGCGGCGCTGGTATCTTGGAGACTCTTAGGCCCGCCATCACTTCAGAGCGTATCCAGAAACTTAACGACATTGATTTGATCATACATATTCTCAATGATGGGTTGTCTCGATTTGGTCCCAGTCGAGGGTGTGGCCTAAAAACAAGCGCATCACACGCCATTAAATATAATGCGGATTTGGAGATAAGACTTCCAAAAAGTCTTTTAAAGCTGGTCCCCTCAAGACAGGTTTATGAAAAGAATACCGCACATTATTCAGACAATTTGTCCCTAATCTGGGGCACACATATCTGCTTTTCGTTTCTGCTTAACTAAAGGCATTGACATTTAGGGATCCATCCGTTACACTGTATTCAGTGAAGGAGATAATTTGAATATATCCTTACGAGAATTAATGGATAGAGCCGACGGTTGGGGACATGAAGAGGGGCGACAAGTTCACCTCAAGCTCCTGTCGCGTGTCGAAGAAAATCCTGCGGATTTAGTGTGTACTATTTCGCTAGCGGGGGTCGAGCGGACTGACGCCTCATTTCCAAGAGAAAGCGTAATTGAATTGGCGAGGAGATTTAGAGGGCATCGTGGTTTTTGCTTAACCGACATTGAAAATCCAGATTTGCTTGAGAATTGGGATGCAGCGGCAACCAAAATTGAGCAACCGATTTGTGTATGGAATGGAGGAAATGGAACCTTTATTGGCCCAAAATCAACAGAGGGCACATCAGAATTGCTTAATTATATCCTTAGCAATCCCTTTGTGACAACGAGTGGGGTCGTGAGCAAATTTAAACTTGTGGTTCAAAATGCCAGTAATAAACTGAACCGGCTGTGGAAGGATGGCTATATTTTGCGTCGAGAATGCGTCTCCCCTAGCGGAGGTACTGAATATCAGTACTTTAGAATAAAATAATTTTTTTGCCTATATGTTCATCTGATTCAGTGAAGCAGAATGAGAGGACGGATTGATAAAATGAAGAAGAAAAAAGAGCCGCGAGCCTTAAAAGTAAAGCGGTCCGCAGTACGAGAAAAAAAATATATCGAGGAAGTCAGCCGTCACATACCTAATAATGTAAGGCTATTACTTGCCGTGCAAGCTGGCGGCAGATGCGAGTTTGACGGGTGCAACGACTACCTATTTGAACATCACGTTACCCTACGCGAAGGTGTATTTGGCCAGAACGCCCACATCGTAGCCTTCAAAAAAGATGGCCCACGAGGACAGCAAAAACTGCGACCTCAAGATATCAACAATGTCGAGAATCTGATGTTACTTTGCCATAAGTGTCACAAGCAGATCGACGACCATCCAAAAGATTTTTCAAAAGGAATATTGGAATCTCAAAAAATTGACCACGAAACACGAATCAGAATTTTGACCGGCATGCGATCTGAGAGAAAGACTGCGGTTATCCAGTTCAAGGCCAAGGTACGCGCGCAGCAAGTCGATATTCCGCACATTGACATCGCCACCGCCATTGCGCCTCGCTATCCCATGAGTAAACGCGGTTTTCTAATCGACTTAGCCAAAATCGACGCCACAGGAACTGCCTACATAGAGATGGCAAAACAAGAAATCGATCGTAAGGTCCCTTCCTTTTATGAGACGGAAGAAATTAATCAATCTAGGCATGCATCTCTATTTGCAATCGGACCGATTCCCCTCCTCACATACCTCGGCAGCAAACTCAGCGACAAAATTCCAGTAGATTTGTTTCAACGTCACCGGGATGCTCAGGATTGGACATGGAAACATACCGGTGCTGCAGTAAATTATGAAACGCTTAAAATAAAAAAAGGCAGCGATGCTTCAAAAGTTGCTTTGATAATATCACTCAGTGGAAAAATTTCATCCCAGCACCTACCAAGTCATATCGACGACACATTCTCGATATTTGAACTCAAACTAAAGGGACAAGATCCAAACACGGACTTCTTGCACCAACGAGAAGATTTGGAAGGTTTTCGTAATGAGTATCGAAGACTACTGGCCACTATAGTTCGTGATCATCCCAGCACGAAAGAAATCCACATCTTCCCAGCCGTTCCAGTCCCAATCGCCGTTTCAATTGGCCTGGATCGCCTACGTCAGGTTCAACCAGCACTTATAATTTATAACCACGAGGGCTCTACGAAGGGCTTCGTCCAAACCCTAAGGATTGATGACTATGAAACCAAATGAATTTCTCGATGCTATGTTAGAGGCACAAACTCTTGAGGAAAACGGTCCAGAACTTAAGGAGCTGCGTAGTCATCGGGACGATATAGAGCAAGCTTTACGCAAAACTTTCGGCTCTTCCCCTATAATCCGATACGGGGGCTCGTACGCCAAAGGCGATTTAATTAAAGATAGCTACGATCTAGACATGGTCTGTTACTTTCCCAGAGATGACCAAGACGCTGGCAGTACGCTTAAAGACATCTATGAAAATGTGGAAAAAGCATTATCGGAACGTTGGTATTTAGAACGCAAGACCTCTGCGCTGCGGGTTAGAAGTAAGGACAAAGTTGATTTTCATGTCGATGTCGTACCAGGTCGTTTTGTTAGTGAGAAGAGTTACGATGCTTTTCTTTACTGCTCATCTAGAGAAAAGGGAAGGCTACTTACCAATATTGAAACTCACATCGCTCATGTAAGGGAAAGTGGTGTAATCGATGTCATCAAACTGGTGAAGCTATGGAGAAATCGAAATGGCGTAAACTTGAAAACCTTTGCGCTTGAACTTCTTGTGATCCAGATACTGAAGGGTTCAAGAAAGAACCTTGATGATCAGATACAAGCTGTGCTCCTGGATTTGAGTGACGAATCGAATGAAATTAAAATTCAAGACCCGGCAAATCCTTTAGGAAATGATCTTTCAGATATCTGGAACCCTCTCATTCGGATAGAAACCGCTACAATAGCTCGCGCCACACTAAGCTCCATTAAATCTTTTGGTTGGGAGGGAGTTTTGGGGAAGCTCCCGAACCCGGAGGTCCCATCAAAGATTGATGCACTTCGTGGAGCTGCTCGTGCGACCTCATCACCTAGCAAGCCGTGGTGCCATGAATGAAATCCTTGATAAACTCAGGTTGCTCATAGTCATACGTTTCCCGACCCTTCATCTGATTGAGGATAGGTATCTTCGTGGATCCTATCCGGTTGAAGAAGCTGGAAACGAACTTGATAGGTTCTCAATTGAAGTCGATTTTGATCCATTAAATCAAGAGCAAATGCCAAAAGTTCGGGAAACCGGAGGGCGAATTCCGTGGAGAGAAGATTGCCACGTAAATAAGGATGGAACCGCATGCGTTTGCCTCCCGGAAGACTACTTTTTTAAATATCCAGGACGATTTGATCCCCTCATATTTCTCGAAGGACCAGTGCGTGATTACTTTATCGGGCAAGCTTTAGTGGCGCGCGGAGATCCTTGGCCACATGGGGAGTGGCAACATGGAAATGTTGGCCGCACAGATTGGTTTACAGAATTTATAGAAGGGTTGTCGCCAATTCAAATGAAAGCATATTTGGAAATTTTATCTCTGAAAGAATTAAAGGGTCACATTACTTGCCCTTGCGGAAGCCTGCAGCGAATTAGGAATTGTCATCTGCCATTCTTAAAGCTCTTACGAATAGCAATCTCATCTAGTACAGCTCGAAAAATTCTCTCTCGTAAGCATTAAACCATTTAAATTTTAATAATATTTTTTAATACCCTGCAAAGTCTCCATGCAGCGGCATCTGTTTTGATCACTCCAACTTATTGTTTTTCCCTACATCAAAAAGCCATATCCCAGAAGTGCTAATTATAGTATGCGGGCAAAATGCAATTATACAATTATCAATCCTCATTGATAGGTGGATTGGATGAAAAATAAAAATCAGATAGTTGATGATCCGGATCAGTATGGAAGTAAGGGACAAAAGTGGGCCCCTGAATTTGTTGCTTATATGAAGGCAATAGTCACTCATCCCGTTTATGAAAATATGCCTGATGCCATAAAAGAAGATGGAAAAATACAATGGGAGGCTCCCTCAAATAGATCTGGAGGCAATTATCAATTTTCCCATAACAAAAGACGAGATTGGTGGAAAAATAAAGCCGAAAGCATTGGCATTGACACATCTAAGGATCAATGGATAAGCCGAACTGCAAAAAAAATCCATCCTACTGGAGAAAAGCCTTGTAAGCGTTGTGGGACGATCATGCAAATTGCTTACGTTTATCCTCAAACTAATTTAATTAAAAGATTTTCAGAAGTATTTGGTGAGTCATTCGAGATTTCAACATTAGAGCCAATTACTGACGTAATCCAGCGCGCCATCGACTTATTTGGAAATAAAGCAATCGAAGCATTACCTAAGCTGCTTTCAACGGCAGAAATCAAATTTCCACACTTCAATGATGCAGAATCATTAATAGAGTGGGTTCAAAACATTTATATACCTCGAGAACCCTCTTTATTGAGCCCCGGGGCTATGTCAAATGCGCCCGACAGATTTGATGGGTTTCACTCATTTAATAGGTGCTGCAGAGGTAAGGCTGATACAGGAAGGCATTCAACAAACCTAAGAAGTTATACAACTGATCGTCGAGTATTTGAATTCTGGTCCGAGGGAGATTGGATTGCAGCGGATCGCCTAATGGGTTTGGTAAAGTCTGCCTTAAGAGAAGAGGCATGTGCAGATGGTGGTTCTGGACCAGCTACAGCCGATCATATTGGCCCTTTATCTTTGGGATTTTGTCATAGGCCAGAGTTTCGACTTTTAAGCAGAGCCGCCAATTCTTCAAAAAATAATCGAATGACTAAATGGGACGTTGAGTATCTGAAAAATTGTGAAAATAATGGGATCAAGGTTGTATCATGGTATGCTCAGCCATTATGGGACATGAGGAAGAATGATGTCGATAATGACGAGAAGGCATTGCGCATTTCAAAGCTGCTTCGTGACAATCAGCGCAATGCAATGCGCTTACTTTGTAAAATTCATGAGGCAAAGAGGTATGCATTCTTAACTTATTTATTAGAGTTGTCATACGCAGATAAAAAAATTGAATTTATCAATCTAAAGGCGAAGGACTTTCTTACATGTTTTGATAAAATTTCAGTAGTAACTCGAGACACAAAGTATTCTGCCGAACAAAAAGCTAGAAGAATAAGAATAGGATTTGAGGCGCTCAGAACTTATAAAGAGAAAAATAATAGACACTCATTTATTGTTGCTGAGAAAGTTGTCGATCAACAGGTGAAATCTGCGCTTAGTCATTTGGATTCGATCGACAAAAAACTCAAAGAATTTGATGTTGAAATCGGGAAAATATTATTCCCCACTGATGGAATAATTTCAGAAAAAAAATTGCGTGATTTTACAAAAACATTTCCAGTCGATAAAATTGACTCCTTTGAACATGCCAAAAATGTACTTTCTATCGCAATGAACGAAGTGGGAAAAGAAATTAGTGCTATGTGGAATAGTGATAGATATGTCAGGGAGGAATTTGACCTTTAGCGATACCGATCTAGATACTGTTTTGGTGATAGAAGGCCTCGCATCAATTTTTGATAATCTGTTGTAGGTGGGCATCTGTAATTCAAATCTGATCCATCTTGCCCTTGGGATAGTGAAGGCAAATCCGAAATAGCATCCGCTACACTGATACTAGCTTTAAGAGTTTTAAATAAGTCCTTACTCGGCTCTAGCGAAGTCAAGGGATCTGGTTGGATAATATGGAAATCTGCATGATGCGATCCAACTAATATAACCCTTTTTCTGCGTTGGGGTATTGCATAATTTTCTGAATTCAAAACCCATCCAGTTAAATGAGGTATTACACTTTTAAATGAAGATTTGATTTGGCTGAAGACTGCACCTCTGTCCATACTTAGAAGCCCTGCGACGTTTTCAAAAACAAAGCCATCCGGCACAACTTCTTTGATGAACTCTTTATAGTTGATAAAAAGTGAGTTTCTCTCATCCTCCATCGATCGTTTATTGCCTGCCGTAGAGAAGCCCTGACATGGCGGTCCTCCCAAAATCCAAAATGGTTTTTTGGGGTTGTTTTTTTTTGCTGCTTTTGCTTCTTTTACCATAGATAAAAAAACAGATTCATTTGCGATGCTTCCAACAAGCACATTAGAGTGAATATTTTTAGAATAAGTTTCTAGAAAACGAGGCTCAATATCATTCGCTAATAGGGGCTTCCAACCAGCCCATTTAAATCCTAACCCCAGCCCACCAGCTCCCGAGAATAAATCTATAAATCCGCCTGTTTGTCCAATTGCTTTTGTAACCTCCAAGGCAATTTGATACGCAAGAAGTGGTGGAACTGCATTTCCTATCTGAGTATTTACTGCAGTTTGGGATCCGTAAAAAATAAAATTATCTGGAAACGATTGCAATCTTGCTGCCTCGCGTTGAGACAGTACGCGATCTTGTTCGTAATGAATATGGCAGCCGTTACCGGGACGATTAAAGTAAGTATTGATAGTGTAGGCTGGTTTATTAGGCATTAACCTACCATAGTAGGTTGACCGGCTTCCCTTTCCTTCTGCATAGCTTTCTCTAATCTGTTCAATTCTTTTTGAAGGAACGTTTTTAGGAATATTTTTCCAGTTACCACCAGGAGGAACAGAATGAACAATTGTCATGTCTAGTTTACTCAGCTTTGAACTGAAGTGGTTATGCAATTTTGATAGCTCAATTTCATTTTGAGATTCAGCAGCGAAATTTTTAGGAATAGTCCTGTATGCACTAACTATTTGATCTTTTTCATCAGATGTTAATTTTTCAAAAGAGTTCATCAATATTACTAAATCGCTTTCTGATAAATTAAAAACATCTCTCGCTACAATTGCTTCTACCTTTGGGAGGGCTGAATCTATACCATTCAAACATTGTTCAACCAATTCAAGGAGAACTTTGTTTTTGCGCAAGGAGTCTCGTGTTGGTAGGCAAACTTTTCTTATGGCAGACAGCGAGATGTGTCCCGTAGCAAGGTGACATCGAAGCTGGAATTCAAAACAAAGAGAGTTCATTACTCCAAGAAGTATTCGCAATGCATTTGAATCGGAGTTTTTATAATATGTGACTCCCAATGAATTTCCACACACAACCCCCGCAGGAATTATTGTGGCAATAACTCTGCGTTTTTGATTTGGTCGAGACACATCACGCCAAACAATTCTTTCAAAGTTACAACTAGGAAAGGATTTCCACCCTTTTTTATTTACAAATTGTTTTGGCTCATGGATCAATTTATATCTATCAATCATCTTACCTTTTACGAATTTTGGACCTTTTCCTTCAGTAGATAGCCAGCTTTCACTTCCTGTTTCATCAAGCTCTCTTCCCGACCACAGCCCATCTGTCACTGCCTCTTCGCTCATCTTCCAAGTAGGTAGGTCAAAAGTCATTTTTTCCAATGTTTTGATAGCTTCAGACCCAAGTGTTATAGGAATGATATGCCCAGCCATGAATGAATTATCAGAGCTAAGATTAAATGAATTGGATGTTTTTAATTTTAAAGATTTGTCATAAGTAGAGATGTTTACCTTCTTAGATAAGGTGAGGTTTTTACGGTATACGAATGAAGATGAGCTGACATCAGCCTTCCCAAAAAGTTTTGCTTCTGCAGGATAATAGGCAATATCGATCAATAAATTATTTTTAAGAATGTGACTTCGAATGTTGGTTGACTGTTCATCTGCAAAAAAAGAAGCTGGTAAAACAATTCCTATATAGCCACCATCTTTACAAATAAGATGACTGACTTCCGCTCCTACTCTAGATAAATTTGTCCCCCAACCTGCAAATTTTTTAATCGGTTGTGATAATGGAAATTGTGACGCCAAATAAATATCGTACTCGCGCATGGAAGAGATATATTGTTTTTTAGACATATCATCTAATTCCATTAATTCTCTAACGTCTGGCTTCAGTAGCTCCCAGGGAGGGTTGGTAATCACTATGTCAAATTTGTTTTGGTGAAAACTTGCAAGTTTAAATGAGTCTCCTGATTTTATCGTTTTTTTAATTTTGATGTTCTTGTGTTTTAGTGAATTTAACATTTCTTCAGCTTCAATCAGTCCCTGATTATTGATATCCCAGAGGGTTACTTCCCATTCGACGGGTGGGAGATCACTAGAATCCCATTGTTGGATTAGCCAATATATTAATCGGCCATCACCTGAAAAAGGATCGGCAACTTTGATTTTGTTTGGAATAGTAGACTGAGAAATTAATGATTTGATTAAGGCATTAATTGTATGTTGGGCAATTTTTTCGTGAGTATAATACCTTCCTGTCGCACGGATTTGAAATTCATCTGAAACCGATGTTGCCGCATCACTAATTACATTTAAGTGGATCACTTAATGCTCCTTCCTCGCAAAACGGTTCTTTATTCACAAATACCTAATCGTTCAGTTTATCAACCTGGGCATTCGAGCATGACCGGTGAGCGCTTTATATTTTGGGGTCGCAACTTCGGTGATCATATAAACTCGCTCCATGCCATCTTTCTGAATGAGTACCGCCTTGATGTCCTTATCCAGGTTGAACCACACTTTTTTTTCGCAACCACGATGAGCTGGGATAAACACCATCTTGGGTTTCAGCTTCTCCCATTTCTTTGCATGCAATGATTCAAGACGCGCCCAGCCTGTCTGGGGGAGCGAAAGGCTCTTGTCCCGGTTCCCCCAATCTAAAAAAATAATCTCATTGCCTTGACGTATTGGCAACATTGGCCTCTTACCCCAATAAGCAAATATAATCTCACTATTCTGTTCAAATTTTTTGATCTCGTCTTCAGAAAAATACTTACTCAACTGCTCTCTGAGGACAGGATCATACTGAATTGAAACGGCACCACACATATTCAACCTCTGATAGATTTGAAATGTACTGCATTTCAAATCTATTTTGGTTTAATCAAACACACTTTATGAATAAATCTAAACCCCTCCGGAACGAGAATCAGCGGCTCGTAAGCGGGATTGATTGATTGCAGGATCATCACCCCATCTTGCTTGCGAAATTTTTTGATCATCACTTCATCGGAGTTGAGTGCCACGACGACGAGATCTCCGTTGTCGTAATTATGATTCGGACACACATACACAATCCAGCCTCTCTCTAACATGGGCGACATAGAGTCGCCTTCTACAATGAGCGCGTAAGCATTAGGGTCTTTGACATCGATCGGTCGATGCACTCTTCGAAAACCTTCGCCAATGGGAAACCCTTGATCATCATAGAATCCGCCGCGACCCGCTTTCGTGAGCCCGACGACGGGAATATCATTTGGAATATATTTTGGTGCGTCAAAAGCATTGTGTGGTCTGTCCGGAGTCTCTTTCGGGTAAAGGATTTCCTCCGGTTTGACTCCCAACGCATTCGCCAATTTTTGAATGGTAACAAAGCGAGGATTTCGAGAATCATCTCGTTCAATACGACCAATATGACCCGCTGTGAGCCCGCAAAGCTCTGCAAGTTGATCAATGGTTAAGTCCTTTGATTCTCTCATCTTTCTTAAACGTTCACCGATGGAATCTAACATATATGTCATATCTATGGATAAAATAAGAAAAAGGCAAGAGAATTTATATATAATAAATTATTTGACAGACCTTAAAAATAGAGCATATATGTAACCTTATGAAGGGTCAAAAACTCGCTTCACATATCAAGAAAATCAGGACCGAAAAAGGCTTTACTCAAGAGCATTTGGCCCAGTTGGCCGGTCTTTCCGTCGGGCATCTGATCCGCTTAGAAAGCCGTCGTAAAACCAATCCTACGATAGAAACGCTGAAGAAAATCTCCAAAGCCTTGGGCATTTCCTTCGAAGTCTTTGTGGGTCCAGAACAGGAGGCAGCATGTCTGAAGCAATCGAATTAGCCAAGGAAGAACTACCCGAAGCAACAGCATTGGTTCCCATGCATTCTTCTTATCAGAGAATGTCCATCATTCGACCCCGAAATGTTGATGAGCTTTTAAAAATCGCCCAGATTTTTTCTCGCTCTGATTTGGTTCCGAGAGAATACAAGGGAAAACCCGAAAACGTCGTGCTTGCGATTCAAATGGGGTCCGAGCTTGGTCTTGCTCCCCTTCAGGCGCTTCAAAACATTGCCGTCATCAACGGTCGCCCCTGCTTGTGGGGGGATGCGATGCTGGCTTTGGTTCAGGCAAGCGGTAAGCTGGAATATATTCGAGAATGGACGGAAGAAAAAACAGCTCACTGTGTGATCAAGCGCAAAGGTTATCCGGAAGCATACGAAAAAAGTTTTTCTGATGACGATGCGCAACGTGCAGGGCTTTTACATAAGCCGGGCCCTTGGCAAGAATATCGAGATCGTCAGCGGCAGATGCGTGCACGTTCATTCGCTCTGAGAGATCAGTTTGCCGATGTGTTGCGTGGGCTCTCTGCCATTGAAGAAGTGCAGGACTATCCGGATCCTGAGCTGCAAAGCGTTTCTCGGCAATTTAAGAAAATCACCGGAAAAAATCTCATTCCCTTAACTTCCCCGAGAGACGAATTGATTACCGAGGAAGAACGGCATCGCTTGGATCAATTGCGTGAAGCCGAAGGCATTAGCATTGAAGCCATCAAGGCTTATCTCAAAGACACCTATAACATCACCCATTCCCGACAGATTAAGAAGACTGATTATCAAAACATCTGCGATTGGCTCTTGATGCAAAACCATCAGGTGGGGAACGTAAAATGAACGCACAGGAAGAAAAAGTTTGGCAGATTTTAAAACTGCATGTGGGGAAGCAAAACGCGATTTCGTACAAGCGCATCGCCGAAGCTACCGACCTCGGCGAACGCTTGGTCCGAGACATTATTCGCACGCTTAAACTGGAGCATCATAAACTCATTGGTTTATCGCTGGCGCATCCCTCCGGTTATTTTGTGCTCTCCGATTTGGAAGAAATCAAAGCCTGCTCACGTATCTCGTTTGCCTATGAACAGAGCAACCGTGAGAACCGCATTTATTACGAACAAGTGGAAAAAGAAATTTCGGATCATCAGTTGGACCTTTTATAGGAGAGCCTTTTGAAATCGCCTGCCTTTCAATTTTATCCTGCTGATTTTTTAGCCGACGCCAAAGTAGCGGTGATGACCGATGAGCAGATCGGCATTTATATCCGCCTGATGTGCCATTGTTGGCTGGAAGGTTTTATTCCCAGCGATCTTGAAAAAGTCTCGCGCATATGTCGGCGCTCTCGAGAGGATATGGAACGACTCTGGCCTGAGATCCGAGAATGTTTTCGAGAAGATGCAGATGACCCCATAAAGCTCCTTCATCCCCGCCTGGAAAAAGAACGATGTAAACAACAGGAACATAAGAAACAAAAGACCATCGCCGGTAAAGCTGGGGCGGCCAAACGTTGGGCCGAGGATAGCACCGCCATTCTTTCGCCATCTTCAGAAAATGGCAGTGCCATGATTCTGCCAATGGCAAAAAATAGCTCTTCATCTTCTCTTTCTTCTTCATCTTCACCTTCAATTTCATCTTCAGAGGATAAGAAGATTAATATCTTCTCGTCCGATGCAGAAGAAATGCGACTCAGTCAGCTTTTGTTTGAGCTCATTCAGAAAAGAAATCCAAAACACAAACCACCGAACTTTCAACAATGGGCCCGAGAGATTGATCTCATGCTCCGGCAAGACCATCGTGTATCCGGCGAAATTGAAAAAGTTATCCGCTGGTCTCAAGCAGATTCTTTTTGGCAGAACAACATCCTCTCGACTTCAAAGCTCCGAGAAAAATTCGATCAAATTTGGCTCAAAATAAACAGCAAACCCCAAGAGAAAGGAAACAGCTATGACCCAGCAAGATTCCGTATTGGAACCGATTTCGCAGACAAAGATTATCGACAAGGTGTTTTCTAACCGTTGTCCCAAGCACAATTTGCCGCTGGAGACGACGTACTACGGCGAAGGAGAATACAAACGGCAAGTTCGCTTTTGCCCTGAATGCAAAAAGACGGAGCGGCATTCCTTTGAACTTGAAAAGAGGCAGCAAGAAATTCGGGACTGCTTGCAGCGGGCCAATATCTCCCCGCGCTTTACAGAAAAATCTCTCGGCAATTTCAGAATCGAAAATAAAAATCAGGAGCAAGTCATTAATGGTGTCTATCAATTTTTGGCACAGTTTGAATCCTCCACGGGCATGATTTTCATGGGCAAGCCGGGAACGGGGAAAAGTCATATGGCCACCGCCATCGCGAAAGAAGTGATCTGCACAAAAGGCAAATCAGCCATGATGACCACGGCCATGAAGATGCTCCGACAAATTAAATCTTCTTGGAAAGATGAAAATATCAACGAAGAAACGGCTCTGAGAAAATTTATCTACCCTGATGTGTTGATCATTGATGAAATCGGAGTGCAGTTTGGATCGGATACTGAGCGCTTGTATCTCACCGAAATTATCAACGATCGTTACGAATGGATGAAGCAGACCATCATCCTCACCAATCTTACAATGGAAGAGCTCCACGTTGTTCTGGGAGAGCGAATTCTCGACCGTTTCCGTGAAGGCGGACAGGTATTGGTTTTTGATTGGAAATCTTATCGTGGAAGAAAGGCATAAGCATGGAAATTCATCACTTCAAATCGCAAGAGGTGTTTCAGGCAATAGAAACCCTCATGAAGAAAACCCTGGATATAGGGCAAACAAGTTTATCGGAGCATCAGTTTCGGGCGTTCCGAAAAATGGTGATGGATGTGTTTGCGGAGAGCAGGCGCAGCCTGCAGGGCCGGTGCGGAGCAACAGGCAAAACAAAGGTACAGGAGGCGGTGACCATGAGTGAATAAAAGCTACAGAGACGAATGGGATGAAATTCGGAGACACAGGCCCAAAAAAGAGAACAAAGTACGCAGCTATCTCGAAGGAAAAATTGTTTTAAATTCCGATGAGTTCGAGGGCCTGGTGGACGTTTTTCGAACCCTTTTAGAGTGGTCAAACGACCTGGAGAAAGCTAAAAAGCAAGCAACACAAGGGGCTACCATTTAACCTATGGATGCAATCATCATTAATCGCGTTTCCGACCGAAGGCAAAAAGAGGGATTTTCTCTTGAAGCCCAGCAAAGGCATGGAAGCGAGTATGCCAAAAGCAAGGGGTTCAATGTCATCAAGGAGTATACGTTTCAGGAAACCGCGAGTAAGCAATCGCAGCGGAAAAGATTTAACGAAATATTGATTTTCATCGATGCTTACCCGGGTGAAAAAACTTTGGTGGTCATTGTGGAAAAATCTGATCGCTTGGGACGTAATCATCGGGATAAAGAAATCATCCAAGAACTTTATCAAGAGGGAAAAATTGAGGTCCATTTTTACAAAGAAAATCGAATCTTCAATCGGAACTCCAATGCCACGGATATCTTCATCGACGACATCATGACCTCGGTGGGAAAGTATGCCTCCATGAATATCGCCAGAGAAGCGATCAAGGGGATGCGAGAAAAAGCGGAGCAAGGATGGTTTCCGATGAAAGCTCCGTTCGGTTACATGAACCACAAGCCTCCCGGAGAAAAACACAGCATCATCGTTCCGGATCCGCAAACAAAACATATCGTACAAAAAATTTATGAGCTCAGGGATCAAGGTTGGAGTTATGAAGCCATCCGGCTTCAGATCATCCATTCCTTTCCTCCTCAAGGAAGACATAAAAATCGTTTCAATCAGAAGAGCTCCATCGAACAAGTTTTAAAATTGCCCTTTTATGGGGGCCGCTTTTTTTGGAAAAATGAATGGTATGAAGGCCAACACGAACGAATTCTTCCTGAAGCTTTGTTCCACCGAGTGCGGAAATCACTCAAGCAACGAGGTGTCAGGAAAGATCAAAAACTCGGGCTCTTTACCAGTTGGCTTAAATGCGCCTGCGGATGCGCCATGACTTACGATCCCAAGACCAAACACATCAAAGCCAGTAACGAAGTTAGAAGGTATGATTATTATCGCTGCAGCAACGCGAAACAGAGTCACCTAAAATTGGTCTACATCGCTGAAGATAAAATCATGAACGATTTGGAAGATGCCGTTAGCAAAATCACGATCACCGATTGTATGGCAACCGATATCAGTAATGCCTTAGATGAACTGCAAAGGCGAGCCAGCATTGCACGCAATAGAGATATTGAAAGCTACAAGGAAGCTTTAGCTTCTTTGGAAAAATTGGAAGACAAAATTTACGATGACCATCGTGCCGGACTTTTGGATGCTGATGGTTATAAAAGACAAATTGAACGCGTCCGCGAAGAGAGAAGGCACTTCACCAACCTGATGGCGAAGGCACAGAACGAAATCGGTGACGCCACCATCACAACTGCAAAAAGAGTATTAGAACTCGCTACTGACGCGAAAACATTATGGTTATCTCGTAGCAAGGAAGAACGTCGAGACTTCCTAGAAAAGATACTTTCGAACCGAGTTTTTGATGCACCAAGTGTGCGATATGAAATGAAAAAGCCATTTCAGATTCTCTCCGAAATGGCCTCTTCGTCCAATTGGTGCGCCCGACAAGATTCGAACTTGTGACCCTTGGTTTCGAAGACCAATGCTCTATCCAGCTGAGCTACGGGCGCGAAAGGTTGATGTCGGGAGGGGGGTCGAACCCCCACGGTTTGCACCACTGGATTCTAAGTCCAGCGCGGTTATCACATGGGGCTTGCGTCGCCCCCCGCATACGGGGCCGTTCGCGGCCCTCCCTCAGCAAAGCTGAGTGAGCCTTCCCCTCTCGCTCACTTCGCTCGCTATAAAAAGATCATTGCCGGGAAAGGGATTCGAACCCCCACGGTTTGCACCACTGGATTCTAAGTCCAGCGCGTCTACCAATTTCGCCATCCCGGCGAAATATGGGCCATGCAGGAGTCGAACCTGCGACCCAGCGATTAAGAGTCGCTTGCTCTACCAACTGAGCTAATGGCCCTAAAATTTGCGGCAGCAAATTTTCCTGATATTCGATACACGATACACGGCATTTGCCGCAAATTTCGTTTATCGTATATCGAGTGTCGTGTGTCGGGAAAAACAGGTGCTTCTGTAGCCAAAAGAAATTTTGAAAACAAGGGGAAAAAGGATTAACGGTTGAAATCCCAAATATTGTAAGATACTGGGTTTCATCGCTTTATTGCGCCCGTAGCTCATTTGGATAGAGCATCGCCCTTCTAAGGCGAGGGTAGCAGGTTCGAGTCCTGCCGGGCGCAGTTTGTAGTGAATAGTAGATTTTTCACACTGATAAAATGAATACTTGATTTCTCCCCACACTCAACATTAAACACTAGACCCTATTTACTGTTTTTCACGGTGGGCGTAGCTCAGTCGGTAGAGCACCAGGTTGTGGCCCTGGGGGTCGCGGGTTCAAGCCCCGTCGCTCACCTTCCGCAGAAACTGCTGTAATGCTTCCATCTCTGCGTTGGATGTCAGTTTCTTAAGATGGTCAATCCGCCTTAGGCGGATCTCCCTCTTTCGGTTGCCATCCGCCTTGATCTGAAAGCATTACAGCAGTTTCTGTAATTTGACTCTCTAACAAGGATTGATATTTTTATGAAAGTGACTGTTGAAGAAATTTCGCCGATTAAGAAAAAACTTTTGATTGAAATCTCTCAGGAGGAGCAGGCCCAGAAGTTGGAGAGAGCTTATCAAAAGTTGCAAAAAAAAGTGGCTTTAAAAGGTTTTCGAAAAGGCAAGGTGCCACGGCCCATTTTAGAACAATATTACAAGGGGCAGACAGAATCAGAAGTCCTCTCGGATCTTGTACAAGAAAGCTATGTGTGGGCTTTACAAGATCAAAAAATTGAACCCGTGGCTCCTCCCCAGATTTCAGATCTCAAAAAAGAAGAAGCGAGCCCTATTTCTTATTGGGCAGAGGTAGAAGTCCGCCCCCGGGTTGTTTTGAAAAAGTATAAAGAACTTGTCCTGAAAAAATCTTCTGAAGAAGTCAGCGAAAAAGAAATTGCGCAGGAAATGGAATCTTTAAGACAAGCTCATGCCCAACTGACGCCACTTTCCGAAGAGAGTGCCCTGCAAAGCGGTCATGTGGCCGTGGTGGATTTTAAGGGTCTTGTGGAGGGAGAAGCCTTCGTCGGCAGTGAAGCCAAAGGCGTCATGATCGATGTGGGAGCAGGGCGTTTTCTTCAGGATTTCGAACAAGGATTATTGGGCATGAAAAAAGGGGAACAGAAAAAAATAAAAGTGGATTTCCCCAAAGATTATCCCAGTGCCGAACTGGCCGGCAAAAAAGCGGATTTTGAAATCACTCTTCATGATCTCAAAGAAAAAGTTTTGCCTGAACTGAATGATGATTTTGCGCGGGATCTTGGAAATTTTGAATCCTTGGAACAAATTCGGAACAAAATAAAAGAAAATATGGCGCATCGCAAAACTCATCAGGCCCGTGAGGCTTTGTATCGCCAAATTCTGGATTTTTTGATTCAAGAACATCCTTTTGAAGTTCCTGAATCGATGTTGGCTCAAGAGTTGGAAGCCATGCTTGAAAATGCGAAAAGACAGCTTCAACAACAAAAACTGACTTTGGAACAAACAGGTATGACAGTAGAAACCTTTAAAAATCAAAATCGGGAAGCTGCTTTGGGAAGAGTAAAATCTTTGCTTCTTTTTGAAGCCATTGCTGAAGCCGAACAAATAAAAGTGACTCCCGAAGAAATGGCCACTCGTATACAAACCCTTGCAAACTCCATGGGGCAAAAGCCGGAGGTGGTGCAACATTATTATCGGGAACAAAATTTATATCCTGTTTTAGTCACGCAAATTCTTGAAAAGAAAGTGCTGGATTTTTTAATTTCACAATCTGAAATACAGTGAGGCGTGAGGCGTAAGGTGTAAGGTGTGGGGAGATCTCCTCACTCCTCACTCCTCACTCCTCACGAGTATTCTATGAGCGCACTCATTCCCATGGTTATTGAGCAAACCCATCGTGGCGAACGGGCCTACGATATTTATTCCCGTTTACTCAAAGACAGGATTATTTTTATCGGGACTCCCATTAACGATGACGTTTCAAACTTGGTCATTGCCCAACTTTTATTTTTGGAAAGCGAAGATCCCGAAAAAGATATTCATATCTATGTGAATTCTCCTGGAGGATCCGTTACGGCAGGTCTTGCGATTTACGATACCATTCAATATGTGAGGCCCGATGTTTCAACGCTCTGCGTTGGGCAGGCGGCTTCAATGGGCGCTTTGTTACTTTCTTGTGGGACGGCGGGGAAACGTTATTCGTTACCCCATTCGAGGATTTTAATTCATCAGCCCATGGGAGGTTTTCAGGGACAAGCGACAGACATTGATATCCAGGCGCGTGAAATTTTACGTTTGAGAGAAGAACTCAATAATATCTTGGCGCGTCATACCAAGCAGCCCCTGAAAAAAATCCAGCAAGATACAGAACGAGATTATTTCATGAATGGTCAGGAAGCAAAAGAGTATGGCATTATTGATGAAGTCGTGAATTATCGTGAAAAAGAAAAAGTAAAAAAAGTTCCTTAAAATAAAGCCACTTTCTTGACACTCATTCAAATTCAGACAATACTTAAGCAAGAAGTTAGGGAGGAATAAAGTGGCCAGAAGTTATACAGACGATCCATCCAATTTAAGTTGCAGCTTTTGCGGTAAGTCTCAACGCGAAGTAAAAAAGCTCATTGCCGGGCCTACAGTTTATATTTGTGATGAGTGTATTGAGCTTTGTAACGATATTATTGCTGAAGAACACACCAAGCAGGAGTTGCTTAAAAACCGTTCGGGAGTTCCCAAGCCTTCTGAAATCAAGAAAATCCTGGATGAATATGTGATTGGGCAAGAAAAAGCCAAGCGTACCTTGGCGGTGGCTGTCCATAATCATTACAAGAGAATTGAAGCAAAACAACTCAGTGATATAGAACTTCAAAAATCCAATATTCTTTTGGTGGGGCCTACCGGGACGGGCAAAACCCTTCTCGCGCAAACCTTGGCCAAAATTTTGAATGTCCCTTTCACCATTGCAGATGCGACGACCCTGACAGAAGCAGGTTATGTGGGTGAAGATGTAGAAAATATTATTCTCTATCTTCTTCAATCTGCAGATTACGATAAAGCCAAGGCTGAAAGAGGGATTGTCTATATTGATGAAATCGACAAAATTTCCAGAAAATCAGAAAACCCTTCTATTACGCGCGATGTTTCCGGGGAAGGTGTGCAACAAGCTCTTCTTAAAATTATTGAAGGGACTGTCGCCAACTTACCTCCCAAGGGAGGAAGAAAACATCCCCAACAAGAGTACATTCAAATTGATACCACTAATATTTTATTTATTTGTGGAGGAGCTTTTGTGGGTCTTGAGGATGTGATTCAAAGAAGAATCAGTGAAAAAAGTATGGGGTTTGGCTCTGACATCAAGCCCAAACAGGAGAGAAAAGTGGGCCAAATTTTATCAGAAGTTCAAACCGAAGATTTGTTGAGGTTTGGTCTGATTCCAGAGTTTGTAGGCAGGTTGCCCGTGATTGCCACCTTGGAAGAGCTCGATGAAGCCGCTCTCGTGGAAATTTTGACCAAACCCAAGAATGCATTGCTCAAACAATATCAGAGGCTTTTTGAATTCGAGAAAGTAAAATTGAAATTCACCCCTGGAGCACTTACTGCCATTGCAAAAGAAGCAGTGAAACGAAAATCGGGTGCGAGAGGTCTTCGGGCTATTTTAGAAACAATGATGTTGGATATTATGTATGAAATTCCTTCTCAAACGAATGTACGTGAAGTTGTGGTGAATGAAGAAGTATGCACCAAAAAAGAACAACCCCTGATTGTCTATGAAAAGAAAGCAGAGTCAGCTTGACAGAACAACAGGCCCTATCCATATCACTAAAGTTCAAAACAGTATTTTTAATTTAAATTTAAAAAGAGAGAGTAAAAATGGATAATCCCAATGTGAAAACAGTACCGCTTCTCCCTTTAAGAGACATCATTATTTTTCCCCATATGGTGGTTCCGCTTTTTGTGGGTCGGGAAAAAAGCATTAATGCTCTCGAGGAGGCAATGAACAGCGAAAAAGATATTTTGCTTGCAGCTCAGATCAATCCAAAAACCAATGATCCCCATGCCGAAGATATTTATAAAATTGGAACTTTAGGAACCATTATCCAGCTTTTAAGACTTCCGGATGGCACCGTGAAGGTATTGGTCGAAGGCCGCAAACGGGCGCGTATTCAGCATTATATTCCTCATCCCAACTATTTTATGGTGGAGGTCGAAGAGATTCAGGAAAGTCGTGAAGTGACCGTAGAAGTGGAAGCCCTGATTCGTTCCATCAAATCCACTTTTGAGACCTATGTAAAATTGAACAAGAGGATTCCTCCCGAAATGCTTTCGTCAGTCGCCGTGATTGATGATCCTGCCCGCCTGGCAGATACCATCGTGGCGCACCTTAATCTTAAACTGAATGACAAACAAAAAATCCTGGAAGTGGAAAGCCCCGCCGAACGCTTAAGCAAACTCTATGAAATGATGCAGAGTGAAATTGAAATCTTGCAGGTCGAAAGAAAAATCCGCAGCCGTGTGAAAAAGCAAATGGAGAAAACACAGCGCGAATATTATCTCAATGAGCAAATGCAGGCCATTCAACGCGAGCTGGGCGAGCGGGATGAATTCAAAAGCGAGATGCAAGAACTGGAAGAGAAAATCAAAACAAAGAAGATGAGTGCTGAGGCGACGAAAAAAGTCAAAAAAGAAATCAAGAAACTCAAAATGATGTCGCCAATGTCCGCTGAAGCCACGGTGGTGAGAAATTATATCGATTGGATTCTTTCTTTGCCCTGGGCAGATGTGACCCAGGATAAACTGGATATCAAAGAATCCGAAAAGATTTTGGATGAAGATCACTATGGACTCAAAAAAATCAAAGAAAGAATTTTGGAATATTTGGCGGTTCAGTCTTTGGTCGATAAAATGAAAGGCCCCATTCTTTGTCTGGTAGGCCCTCCCGGAGTCGGTAAAACCTCACTCGCAAAATCAATTGCTCGTGCGATGGGCCGCAAATTTGTGAGATGTTCTTTGGGAGGCGTGCGCGATGAAGCCGAAATTCGTGGGCATCGCAGAACTTATATTGGTGCTTTGCCCGGCAAGCTGATTCAATCCCTGAAAAAAGCGGGATCCAATAATCCCGTCTTCTTGTTGGATGAAGTCGACAAAATGAGCACGGATTTTCGCGGGGATCCTGCTTCGGCTCTTTTGGAAGTTTTAGATCCGGAACAAAATCATTCTTTTAACGATCATTATCTGGATTTGGATTACGACCTTTCGAAGGTGATGTTTATTACAACAGCGAATACTTTGCATTCCATTCCGCTTCCTCTCCAGGATCGTATGGAAATCTTGCGCATTCCTGGCTATACCGAAGAAGAGAAGCTTCATATTGCCAAAAATTATCTCATCAAAAAACAAAAAGAAGCGCATGGGCTTACGGATGAGCAGATTGATATTTCTGATTCTGTGACTCGGTCTATTATTCGCCGCTACACGAAAGAAGCGGGTGTGAGAAACCTGGAGAGAGAGATGGCAACGGTTTGTCGAAAAGCGGCAAAAGAGATTGCTGAAAAAGGGAAAGATAAAAAAGTTCGTGTGAGTGTTGGTAATCTTCCAAAGTTTTTGGGTATTCCCAAATTCCGTTATGGACTTGCCGAGGAAAAAGACGAAGTGGGTACCACGACAGGTCTTGCCTGGACGGAGTATGGTGGCGAGCTACTTTCCACTGAAGTTTCGATTATGCCCGGTAAAGGCAAACTGATTATCACCGGTAAACTCGGAGACGTGATGCAAGAGTCGGCCCAAGCGGCCATGAGTTATGTGCGTACACGTTCGAGTAGTCTGGGACTAGAGAAAGATTTTTATCAACGCATTGACATTCATCTTCATGTGCCGGAAGGCGCTATCCCCAAGGATGGGCCTTCTGCGGGTATCACGATGGCGACCACGATTGTCTCGGCTTTACTCCGGATCCCTGTGCGTAAAGATATTGCAATGACCGGTGAAATCACCTTGCGTGGCAAGGTGCTCCCCATCGGTGGTTTAAAAGAGAAAATTTTGGCGGCTCATCGTGGCAAAATCAAGATGGTGATCATTCCCAAAGAAAATGAAAAAGACCTGAAAGATATTCCCGCCAATATTTTAAAAGAAATTGAAATTGTCTGCGCTGAGAATATGGATGAAGTTTTAAAGAACGCTTTGGTGCTGGATGACCCTACTCGTCTTTTTAAAACGGGAAAGCCGCAGGAAAAAATTCTGGAAGACCTGCTTTTTTCTAACCCGGATGAAGTAAAGTCTATGGAAATTCAAAAAGTACCCCCTGTGACAGCTAACATCCCTTCAGATGCTTTGCCTCATTAAAGGAATGTGCATATGGATTCCGTTAATAAGGAGAGATAAAGCACATGAGAAAAACAGGAGAAATCGCTCTTTTGAAGGGTTGGCTACTTCCCCATCAACTTCAGCATGCACTTGAATTGCAAGAGCAAAAAAAAGAATATCAGGATATAAAACTGGGGGAGCTTTTACGGAAATCCGGATACATCACAAAACAACAATATCAATTGTTGGAAGAGGAGTTGAAACTTTTAGAAAAAAAGAAGGCTGTCTGCCTGGATTGGATCAAACGTTATTCGAATGTCCCCGCAGAGGAATATGGGAAGCATCTCATCTTCACCAATTTTTTTAATTACCTGGAGTTGACCGCTGAGGCACTCCATCTCAGCTCAGCCCGTCTTTCTGACAGGGTGATGTTCCCGGCATTAAAAATTTCTTCTGATGTCTCCATGGTGTGTGTCCGGATGGGAAGCCCAAACATTGCTTTGGCAATCGACATTTTTTCCCATCTTAATCCGCGGAGTTTGTTTTTTTTAGGCAAGTGTGGGGGGATTAAAAGACAATTGCAAATTGGGGATTACATTCTTCCTACTTCTGCTATACGGGGAGATGGCACCTCAGATGCGTATCTTGATCGAAAGGTTCCTTCCCTTCCTGCATTCACACTTCAGCAGACCCTTGCAAAACATATCATCGAAAAAAAACAGAAATACTACACAGGGGTTGTGCATTCCACCAATCAGCGTCTTTGGGAATTTGATAGGGATTTTGCGATGCAACTCATCCGAGATAAAGCGATAGCGGTTGATATGGAGACAGCAACATTTTTTGTTGTCGGTTTTGCGAACAACACCCCCGCTGGAGCTTTACTGTTGGTAAGTGATTTGCCTCTTCACGAAATCAAGACACAGAAAAAGGACAAGGTGGTAACGTCCCAATTTTCAGAGACGCACATCAAGATTGCTCTTGCTGCAACAGATGAAGTCAACAAAAGCATGCAGTCGCTCAAACATTTTAGTTATGGGTACTTTTAGGATTTCATTTTGCTGGAGCGTTTATTTTTTGCGCTTGTTTCCCAGGGTAATATATAATATAAGATAACTTATACTATATGAGGAGGTTTTTATGGGTCAAGTCACGCTTTATTTAGATCAACAGGCAGAATCGGTGATGAAAAAGGCTTCTCAATCTTCAGGGATTTCACAGAGCAAATGGGTTTCTCGCGTGATTTGTGAAAAAGCGGGAAGTGAATGGCCGGCCGAAGTAATTGCTCTGGCAGGAGCCTGGTCTGATTTTCCCACCGTAGAAGAACTTCGGCGTTCTTCTGTAAAAGATTCGAAGAGAGAATCCTTATAATGTTTACTCTCGATACAAATACCCTGATTTATTATTTTAAAGGGATGGGAGAAGTGAGTAAACATTTGCTCAAAGTGCCACCCCGCGAAATTTCAGTGCCTGCCATTGTTCTTTATGAACTCGAGGTGGAAATTGCCAAGTCAAACTCTTCCTCTAAACGACGTACGGAGCTTGATACTTTTATGCATTTGGTAAAAGTTTTACCCTTTGATCAAGAAGTGGCCAAAGTGGCGGCAGACTTGCGAACCAAACTCGAAAAAGAAGGGTCACCCATAGGCCCTTTAGATACCTTGATTGCAGGAACAGCTCTGGCTCATCACTCGACGCTGGTGACCCACAATACTCGGGAATTTTCTAGGGTGAAGAAGTTGAAAATGGTGGATTGGTACTAAGGCAAACCTTGTTTTCTTGCTTTGACCTCTTTGATTTAATCAAAATTTGCCAAGACTTGTTTAAAAAAGTAAAAACCCCGATTAAAAATTTTATTGAAAGATCTGACAACTTCTTTCCCTTTTTTTTCGATAAAATCTTTCATGGTTCGTAAAATTAAAGTCTCTCCCGATGAAAAAGAGGCCATTGCTTTTCTCGAATCTTTGGGGGTTCCCCCTCGAGAACTGAAAAAAAATCAGGGAGAAATCAGCTTGGACAAATTGAAGTCCTCTTATGGAATTGGTCCTGCTGTAATGGACATCATTACAGATAAAACTTGGGTAGGATGGGGTTGGCTTCCCCTCAGTGGATACGCCTTAAAAATTTTAAAGGCTCAACCTCAATCCACAATTAATTTATTATTTAAAACAGGAGACGGGGTAGATGGAAATACTGCCGCTCATCTTGCCCATTATCTCATTCATCAAGACCCGAACAGTTATCATTATTATCCGGAAGGAACACAGTTCTCCCCTGATTTAAACAATTCGCCCGGCGAACTATTGAAAACTTTTCCCTTCGAAGCCTTGGTAGGAATTGATTTTGATGCAGCAGTCCTAAAAGAAGGCCCTCTTTCAAAAGTACGAGAAGCCACGCTTAAACTTCAAATAGGGGACGACAAAGGAAGTGGTGTCTACGTGGAAGGCGGAATGATTTTCACTGCAGAGCATGTGGTTAATTCTTCTCGCGATCTTTCCATCACTTTTAAAACCGTTCAAGGAACTGAACATACAGTGTCTCGCGAGTATATTGTTTTTCAAGATTCTAAAAAAGATCTGGCCATTATTTATCTTCCGCCCCATCAAAGACCTTTAGTCTCTCCTCTCCCACTCATTCATGAGTTGCCACCCCAAGAAACACCTTTGTATGCTTTTGGGTATGGTTTTGGAGCTCAAACTCCCTTTCTTTCTCTCGGACTCATGCATCATCCTGTAAAAGGTGCAGAAGAGGATGTCATTCATGGGATAAAAAGTTCTATTGATCGGTTTGATTCTTCTAATCGAAGTATGACTTACAATAATGGCCGTATTGATGTTTCTACTGATCGTGCTTTGCTTGAATGGTTTAAAGCTCGGCCCTCCTCTCCTTCAGAAGAACCCTCTTTTTCCAATTCTTTTTTGGCTTTCTTGCATACAGATCATGGCTACTCGGGAGGACCTATCACCAATGCCCAAGGGGAACTCACAGGAATCATCTCTTTTGGTTTTAATAGAGAATGGGCTATTACCGGAGCCAGACATTTTATAGATCCTCCACCTGAAACCAAAAATTCGAAAGATACGATTAAAACATATATCTGGGGAGAACCAAAAAAAGAAGTAACACCTGCGAGGCTTCTTCAATTTCCTAAAACTCCTGAATTCATAAGAGGCAAATTACATTTGGCGAAGCTTCTCAAGGAATTTACAGACAAGAAAAAAATTGATTCAAAAATTTCTTCGGAAGATTTTAAAGAGCTTGAAACTCTTGCACAAAAAGAAACAAGTTTGCCAACTTGGAAACTTCATTTTCTTCTTTTAGATATGCTCTTCACCCGCCATATTGAAATTAGGGTGGGTTGATTTGTTTCCGAAAAATGTCCTTGTTAACAGTGACACTTTAGTTATAATATGTCCTTATTGAAAAGGACATATGTTTAACCCTATAATTTTTAAAGAGATTATATCCGATTTTCATGGGCGACCTTTTCCGGAGTTTACTCCTCGCTCCATGGTCTACGAGATTGTTCCCTCTAAAATTTTAACTCTTACAGGGGTGCGTCGTTCTGGAAAAACATCTTTTCTCTTTCAGATCATGACTTCACTCATCAAAACAGGTGTTTCAAAACAAAATTTTCTCTTGATGAACTTTGAAGATGAGCGGCTCGAACCACTCAAAGTGCAAGATTTAGGCAAGATGTTGGAAAGTTATTACGAGCTTTATCCTGTAAAAAAACAGGAACGGATTTATATTTTCCTCGACGAAATTCACAACGTTCCTCAGTGGGAAAAATTTGTGAGACGCATTCATGATACAGAAAATGCGCAGATTTTTCTTACCGGTTCTTCTGCCAAACTTTTAAGTCTTGAGATCGCCACGTCCCTTCGCGGCCGTAGCATCAACTATGAGGTCTTTCCTTTCTCGTTTCATGAATTTGTCGAACATCGAAAACTCGACACCACTTCTTCCTCAAGTACAGCCCAGGCTTTTCTGAAGCACGCTTTTCAGGATTACCTGGAACGAGGCGGTTTTCCCGAAGTGCTGGGTTGTTCTGAAATGGTGTGGAGAAAAATCCTGCAAGAATATCTGAATATGATTCTGTACAAAGATATCATCGAACGGCATCACATTAAAAATCATCCGCTCATGAAATATTTCATCAAACATTGTCTTCGAAATATTTCAAGCCCGCTCAGTATTCACAAGCTTTTCCGCGACATTCAGTCCCAGGGATATCGTGTTGCGAAGGATACCCTTCATCAGTATTTGGGGTATGTAGAAGACGCTTATATTTTTTTTACCATTCCTATTTTTTCGGAATCCTTGCGCGTGCAGCAGGTCAATTATCGAAAACTTTATAGTGTGGATATTGGCCTCACCCAGGCGACCATCACCACTTCAAGCGAAAAGCGGGGTCAGTTGTTGGAGAATCTAGTTTTTCTGGAGCTACGACGAAATGACGCGAATGAAATTTATTATTATAAAACGGAATCGAATCAGGAAATCGATTTTCTCGTCACTCGCAAAGGAGAAGTTTGTATGCTGATTCAAGTGACAGATCATCTGGAGGATCCACAAACCCGCATGCGTGAAGTAGAAGCGCTCAAAAAAGCGATGGCAGAGATCAAGCATTCTACAGCGACCATCGTGACACGTGAAGGAGAGGAAGAAATCAAGGTTCACGAAGGAGTGATCTCGGTGATCCCTTTTTGGAAATGGTCAATTTCAGAAAGATGAATCCGTTGATGAAACACAATCGCTGAAACGCTGGCCTCCGGTTCCATCATAAATCCTTCCGTCAGTTCGATTCCAATTTCTTCGGTTAATTTATTTATGATTTCATTACTGCTGGGATATTGGCAGCGATGATTTGTTTCATTGCTGGAGTACTGACATATTCTTCAGCTCCTTGCATCAGAACTAAAGTAGCTTTAAAAAGCTCCAAAGTATTTGGATCTTGCTTCAAAAGAGTTTCTGCTTTTGAATAAAATAGGTCTGTATCTTTTTTGTTTACTCCTGCAGAGCGCGCCACATGAATTTTCAGAGCAAGATAGACCGCTCTTTCTGTAGAACTAGGATAAGCATTTTGCGCAGCTCGATTGAAATCAGCTTGGGGCAGGTAAATATATTCTTTATCATATTTGGATGTTCTTGCTCGGTTTACTGCAATCAGCTTTGGATTAAACTGGCGAATTATAGCCATGTCTGTAGATTCTTCTAAGACATAAGCCATTGAAAATCTTTCTTGGCCTCCGGCTGTTTTGTAAACACGATCATAAACTGTATAAGAAGCTTTATACTTTTCTTGATCTTTTGCCCATCGGTTGAAGGCCGCTGTAAAAGTTTTAAACCCTGCCTCATAGGCTGCCTTATGATGAACACCGTGGATTCTTTCATGGGTAAAAGTATAGGGAGTATCTTCTGGATATATCTTTTCAGAAACTGGCCAGAAAACCTGTTGAGTAATCTTTCCATCGGGTGAAATAGAAGGGATACCAGAAACGTTAGGTGTGCCACTCAAAAACATAAAAAGACTACACCCTAAACCAGGGTTACAAAATTTATTGGCGTCTTCAAAAAAACGGGGCGTAAACCCAGAGAGAGTTGCTAGGGTGACAAAACGCCATAAGTCTTCTCTTGGGGAAAATGGAGTTTTGGATGCATCATTAAAAAGTAAATGATTATCAGCCAAATAATGCTCGAGGGGGGTAAAGTTTTCTAACCATGTTTTACTTGGCGTAAAACTTACAAAATCTATTTTAAAACCTTTATTTTGTGATACCCCTTCACTGACTTTTTGGTAAAAAGTGACTCCTAGGATTTTATTATCACTTTTTTCCGAAACAGGATCATCTGCTTTATCCCATCTTTTTAAAATTGCTAATTGCTCTTGAGCACGTTCTACAGAAATAAAAAAATCTCCTGCAGCAGTTTTGATTTGTATTGTACTTTCCGAAGTATGTTTACCTTGTAGTGCTTTACTTAACTTGTTGTAAAACTCATTTCCTGTATCCGGGCTAGTGATATAAATAGCATTATTTTCAATGGGACTGGCCATACTATCCTCCTAAGAGGAGTGATCGGTTAGAATGTAATAAAGTTGCTATTTTTTTGTAAAAGATTTTTAAGTTTCTGATCCCACCCCAAAATAAGTCGCCCCCGGATGATGAAACACCATCGCTGAAACGCTGGCCTCCGCCTTCATTATAATGACGCGTTGATAAAAAAATCCGCAACAAAAAGTAAGAGTAGTCGATATTGGTTTATCCAGAAGGATAATGACTATGACTCTTACGAGAAGTATTACTACTAATGGTTTTGGGGGATATGAAAAAAATGATGGGGAGTTTTGTCCTGATCCTGAAAGTTCTACTCATATTCAAGCCAGAGAGTCTGGTGCGTTTGGTTCTGTTGACATTGTTTGTTGTGATCCTGTTGAGAAAAGCTATGCAATCAGTGATTGGCCTTCCAGATCGTTGCGAACGACTTTAGAACAGATTGAACTGTGTCGCGCCAAAGCACGCGAAAAAGAAAATTGGTTTAAAAGACTTGAAGTGAGTAGTTGTGCCAACTCTGAAAAATCTGCTGAAATTGAATATGTGAACTTGGGTGAGAAAAAAAGAGTCATTTGTTGTAATGATGAAGCTCGCCACGTCATCGTCAATGAAAGCCGCCTAGAACCTTCTACCCCTATAGAAAATCAATTATGTAAAGAGGCCATCCCCATTTTTTCTAGGCTTCAAAGAGAAGCGTCTTATTATACCGATGGCCGTTTTACAGAACGACTCCCGTTTGAAGTGAATCGTGGCAACGCTGTACCAGGGATGTCTCCTTATCTTCATACCGTCAATCGTTTAGAAATGAGTAAAACCCGTTTTAGTTTAGGACTCGCTTCTCATGATGAAACTAATGATTATTTTTCCCTTCTTGTTTACGGCTATGGGAAGAGTCAATATCATCCCCAAGTTTTACTTACCGGAGACATAAACCGACAAGCATCATTCGCTGAGAATTCCATTCAAGGAGTTCATTTTGATGGGTTAAGAGTATTTATAAAAGGAAATGAGCAAGAAGCGATCGTAAGCAGTGCACGAGTGTGTTCTACAGATATTCTTTTTGCAGAGGATACTTTGATTTCTGTACGCTATGCGGGTCCGGAAACCACTCATCAATTACAAGGTATAGAACGTACTTTTGATCCACTTTTCAATTCACTTCCTCGTTATCGAATTTACAAAGAAGCTCCAAAATTTTTAATCTGTGACAAAAACGATGGAGAGGTTTTAGTCTCTGATCAAAGGGATGGAGAAGTTTGGATTTCTCATGATGAGTTTGAATTGTTAGATCCTCTCTTTTTTTCTGCATTAGGTTTAGTCTCGGGAGAATATCATGATTTGAATGGAAATCCTTTTCCAGAAGTCTATCCTAGTTCTTTGGCTCACTTGTTGTGGAGATGGAGCCGTGATCTTACGGGAGGGTATAATAATTCTCACAATGTATTTCCTAGTAATCGATTAAGTCGCGCGGATTTTTTTTATGACAACCGCTATATTCACTCTTCCACAGCGCATACCCCTGAAAAAAATAAAGCTGCCGTTGACTCAATCGATAAAAAACTCAAAAATTTTTTTGAAAATAATGGTATTTCCTTTTTAAAGTTTGCCCGACTTGTCTCAGAAGATGGTAAATCTCTTGGGATAACCGCCAGAGACTCTATCGATGGCTCGGGGGTTATGGGCTACCTTCAAGCTGCTTTTGATCAGCTCATTAAAAAACATAGTGATGGGGAAATATCTTTAAAAGCAGCGAGCCTTGCCATTTTAGATCGATCCTTAGTGTTGGAAGATAACAAGCTGGTCTACCGTAATGGAAATGAAACCGTAGAGTTGCCTCCCCTAGAAGTGGCTAATTTGCTCATCGGTAGGGTAAATGTTTTGGGGGGTAAAATCACAGTAGGCTCTTTTAGTTTTTATGATTTCAATCAAGATGGAAAAATTCGTTTTGGGGATGACCTGATTGAAAAAAGAACTTTTCCAGATAATAATTTCCGTTCGGCTAAATCTAAAAATATCATTTTTTCAGGAACACGTTTTTCAAATATGGAATTATTTACTATTTTCCCCGACGAGTTGTTAAGAGGACATGACCCTCAAAAAATGGATGAGGCTTTTCGTCGAGGACTTTCTTTTGAGGAAATGAGAGCTTTAGCGGACCGGGCGTCAAGTGAACTTTTTGTTTTTAGACATACTCCAGATCCATTAGCCGATGATGGTCGCTATAAAATTTTAATTTTGCGTTACCGTCAGAATGAGAGATTGAAGGCCACTCAAGCGGGAAGCCCCATATTAGACAACTTTGTTCGTTACAATCATTTTGATGAGGTTTATGCCTTTCCAGAAAATAAAAGTTACCTTTTGGAAGAGGCTCTGGATCTGATAGCGAGCGGGCATACTCCGATCGACGAGCTTTATATCGGAACCCATGACGATGCAGCCGGAATGAATATTACTTTAGATACCGATCATCAATTCACATTTAATCCAGGTGCACGAGTGGTGATGACGGCATGCAATATGAATTCCCAACATGCGGCTTACCTGGGCGCCCTGTTTTTTTCGGATGGAGAAGGAAGTCTTTTATGGGGCAGTGGACTTAATGTCCCTCTCCCTTGGGGAGGTATTTATAGCTGGATGGGTAGTGAAGCGACCAGCTATTTTAAAAAGGGAGAGCTTGTTAAAACCGTTCAACATTGGCCCTCCTCTCAACCGCCGTTAGATGGGGGAGGATTTTTTTAACTCTCTATTTCCCCCACCCCAAAATAAGTTGCCCCCGGATGATGAAACACCATCGCCGAAACACTCGCCTCCGGTTCCATCATAAATCCTTCGGTGAGCTCAATGCCGATTTCTTCGGGTTTGAGTAAATCGAAAATAATTTTTTGATCTTCCAAATGAGGGCAGGCGGGATAGCCGGGAGAGTAGCGCTTTCCATGATATTTGGCTTGGAATCTTTCGATCATTTTCATATCCAAGGGATCGGGAAAACCCCACATGTTTCGAATACGAGAATGCAAATATTCCGCATAGGCTTCGGCGGTTTCCAGGGCCAAGGCTTGCAGGGCATGGGATTTTAGATATTCACCTTTTTGTTTCAAGTCTTCTGCTTTTTCGCGGATGCCTGTGCCGGCGGTGACGACGAAGAGGCAGAGATTGTCGAAGAGTACCCCCTCTCCCCGACCCTCCCCCGCGAGGGGGGAGGGTGATGTTTTAAGAGGGTTAGGGAGAGGGGAAATATAATCTGCCAAGCAAAGTTCTTTGTCTCGCGTTTGGCGGGGGAATTTAAATTCGGCCACTTGTTTTTCTTTTTCATCCAGCAAGAAAATTTTGTTTCCTTGGGAAGTCGCTTTGAAAAATTGATAGACCGCTTTGGGTTTTAAAAATTCCCGGCGGCATCTTTCTTTTAACACTTCCATCGTTTCATAAATTTCGATCGCTTTTTTAAATTCTTCAGAGGTCACCCTCCCCCCCACCCCCTCCCCTCGAGGGAGGGGGATTAAGGGGGAGGGGGCATTTGCTTCTACAATTTGCTTGATCAATTTTCCTTTCATTCCCAAATGCCTTCCATACAACATGAGAGGATTGATGAACGGCCAGATATGATCCACCGGAGTGTTGCGAATGACGTGACGTTCAAAATCAGGAGGCGTGGGAATTTCAGAAAGGATTTGAATACTGGGAGAGCGTTCTTCACTTTCTTTTTTTATTTCTTCTTTCTTTCCTTCTTCTTTCTTCACTGCTTTTTGTCTTTCACTGATCAGTTGTTTTAATTTTTCAAATTCCTTTGGATCCAGAATCTTTTTCGCGAGCTCCAAGCCATCCATCGCGTCCCCTGCGTAAGCCACTGCCCCACCGTAGACTCGCGCAATTTTTTGATCCGTAAAGTTTCGAGAAAGCGCTGCGCCACCGACCAGCATGGGAATTTTGACTCCCGCTTTCGTGAGATCATCCGCAGTAATTACCATTTGTTGAGCTGATTTTACGAGGAGGCCGGAAAGGCCAATGATATCTGGATTGTGTTCCTGCACTGCTGCGATGAGTTGTTCCGGAGGAATTTTAATACCGAGATTAATCACTTCAAAACCATTGTTACTCAAAATAATATCCACCAAATTTTTACCGATGTCGTGAACATCCCCTTTTACGGTGGCGAGGATAACCTTGCCCCGGCTTGCTGAGCTGGCTTTATCCATGTGGGGTTCTAAATGAGCGACTGCTGCCTTCATCGCCTCTGCGCTTTGTAAGACTTCTGCGACGATGAGTTCATTTTTGTTAAATAAACGACCGACTTCATCCATGCCCTTCATGAGAGGACCATTGATAATTTCCAAGGGCTTGGAATTTTTTAAGGCCTCATCTAAATCTTCTTTCAGGCCATCTTTCGAACCTTCCAGGATATAGAGGGCGAGCCGCTCATCCAAGGGCAGTGTCTTTAAATCTTTTTTCGCCTTGGGTTGTTTTTGTCGAAAGTAGGCGGCGAAAGCGGCGATAGGGTCTTCCCCGCGATTCCAAAGTAAATCCTCTGAGAGTTTTCTTTCTTCTTCGGGGATCGAAGGATAACGCTCGAGTTTTTCAGCGTTCACAATCGCAAGATCCAAACCGGATTGCACACAGTGATAAAGATAAACGGCATTCAAAACTTCGCGGCCCGCCGGGGGCAGACCAAACGAGACGTTGGAAACGCCCAAAATAGTTTTAGTTCGCGGAAATTCTTGTTTGACCAAGCGAATGCCTTCGATCGTCTCCACTGCAGAACCCATGTAATTTGCATCTCCGGTGCCCACGGGAAATACCAAGCAGTCCCAATAAATATCTTCGGGTTCTACGCCATATTTTTCGGTGAGTAGTTTGTAGCTGCGTTTCGCAATTTCCAATTTACGTTCTCGTGTGACCCCCATGCCTTGGGCTTTGTCTTCATCAATCAGGCCCACGACGAGCGCGGCGCCGTACTTTTTGGCCAAGGGGACTACTTTTTCAAAACGTTCTTCTCCATCCTCTAAATTAATCGAATTTAAAATGGCTTTGCCTTGAGAATAGGGCAGGGCGAGTTCAAAAACTTTGGCATCCGTCGAATCAAACATGAGAGGCGCTTTTACTTTTTTGATTACGTGCTCCAAAAAATTTTTCATGTCAGCTTCTTCATCGCGATCCGGATCTGCCATACAGATATCAATAATCTGCGCGCCATTTTTTACCTGAGCTCGTGCGATTTCAGCGCCTTCTTCGTATTTTCCTTCGGCAATGAGCGTTTTAAATTTTCGACTGCCGATGACATTCGTTCGCTCGCCCACAATGACGGGGCGCATTTCATCGGTGATCTCCAGATAATCGATACCGGATAAAAAAGATCGATTTTGGATATTCGCGACACGCGGCGTTTTTCCTTTCACGAGTTCGCTCAAAGCCTTGATGTGCGCGGGCGTGGTGCCGCAGCATCCACCAACGAGATTAATCCATCCCGCTTGAATAAAGCGATCCAGTACGCGTGCAATCATCTCGGGTGTTTCCAAATATTTTCCATTTTCGTCCGGCAGCCCGGCGTTGGGCACACACGCGACACGACTTTTTGTAAAACCTGAAAGCGTACGGAGGTGGTCGGTCATAAACTCGGGACCTGTCGCACAGTTGAGGCCGATGTAGAGTAGATCAACATGGGCAAGCGATGCCGCGAGAGCATCGATGGTTTGCCCGGCCAGCAAAGTTCCCATGGGTTCAATCGTCACCGAAACCGCGATGGGAAGAGGCTCTTTCACTTCGCTTAAAAATTTTTGAATACCCAAAATTCCGGCTTTGATATTGCGAGTGTCTTGGCAGGTTTCCAAAAGGAAAAAATCCACGCCGCCTTCGTAGAGGCCTTTGGCTTGCCGATAAAAATTTTCAATCAACTCTTCAAAGGTGACTCCACCGGTCACCGAAAGCGCTTTGGTCGTAGGTCCCATCGATCCCGCCACAAAGCGAGGTTTCACCCTCCCCCCCACCCCCTCCCCTCGAGGGAGGGGGAATTCTTTTTGATTCCCTCCCCCCTGGAGGGGGAGGGTTAGGGAGAGGGGGGGCTTTGAAAATTTATCCGCCGCTTGCCGCGCAAGTTGAGCCGCCTTCACATTAATTTCATAAGCTTTATGCGCCAGATTATATTCTGCAAGCACCAGCGGAGTAGATCCAAAAGTATTCGTTTCCACAATATCCGCGCCCACTTCCAAATAAGATTCGTGGATAGATTGAATCACATCCGGCCGCGTGAGCACCAAATTTTCATTGCAACCTTCGTATTCAGCGCCACCAAAGTCAGCTGCAGTCAGATCTCTGGCCTGCAGCGAAGTCCCCATGGCACCATCCAGAACTAAAATCCGCTCAGAGAGTTCTTTTTTGAGTCTTTCGACACGTTCGGTCCGGTTTTTCATCATAGAGGAGGCATGTTTTGCAGGTTTGTTCTGTGAATTCAAATAAAAATTTTTACTGATTTAAAACTTTAATTAAGAAAAAACATCTTGTCTGCCCCCATTAAATCCCCTATGATTTTTGAATATGCAGCTTCAGCAAATCAAAAAAAAATATCCTCACGAGTGGGTTCTGATTGAATATGAAGAACTAGATGATAATTACGAAATCAAAACAGGACATGTCATTGCCCACTCCCAAAATAAGGAAGAAATCTATAAAGCTCTTACCAAAACCCAAGGTAAAAATATCGCTCTTGAATACACGGGACCTACCGATGAAGATTTAACCGTCATGTTTTTATTGGCATGAAAACCTATACTCTCATCCGCATTGGAAAATTATTTGCCACCAAAATTGCTCTGGAAGGTTCCGGAGGAAAGAAAATTCTTACTCTGCTGCTGGATACCGGATCAACCTACACCATTATTCCAGTTGAAGTTTTAGAAGCCCTTGGTACTTCTCCTGCAAAAAGCAAAGATCATGTCCGTATTGTTACTGGAAGTGGAACATTGATGGTTCCGCGAGTGTCTGTTTCTGCTCTGTATTGTTTGGGGACAAGCAGAAAGAATTTTCCAGTGATTGCCCATACCTTGCCACCCGCTGGCCCTATTGATGGTTTGTTGGGGATGGATTTTTTGAGTTCTCTTCGCAGTCGCTTGGATTTGAATCGGGGAATTTTAGAAGTTTTTTAAAAAACTGCAATTTTTTCATCTCTCCCGAAATCAATTTGACATATTCGTATCCGGCACCGACTTCCAAAAATAGAATTAAACAAGCGCAGATAAATCCAACAATCCCACCAGGCGAGATTGCAGCTCATCAAAAAGATCAGCCGGCATGGGCCCCAAATCTTTTTTAAAAGAAAGATTGGCGACGGCGATTATTCTTTTTCCAATCGATAGACGGCAACTCCAGTGAGCGTCTGATGTTCTTCGAGGTCGGCTTTCGTACATTTCAGGACAGACTGTTTCATATTTTGAGCGAGAGTTTGGCGAGTCAGAGCAGTTTTTAATTCTTCCAAAGCACGATGAATTACCTGAGCTTTTGAAGGAAGGCTTAAGGCTTCTTGTAGAAACTTTAAAGTTTTTTCGTCTTGAGAAGAGATAATAACGGTTTGCATAATTATGAGTTGTATTACATATGCGGACAAGTATCAAAAACAAGTATCAAAAAAAACACGCAACCCTTTATTGATCCTGCCGATAAGACATTTAATGTCGCGTGATTTTTTTTAAATCCTAAATGAAGGAGGTTTTTATGGCAGGTTGTGGAAAATTAGAAGGACTAGAAGTGGGCCCATTTTCATATGACATTGATGGAGATGGAAAAGCAGAGCAATTTTTCTCGAAGACTGATCTTTCTTTTTGTACTGCTCAGAGCTGTGATACCCGTCCCATCCTATCTGTTCGTACGGAAAAAAATGGAAAATGTTACGATATCCCTATTTCTAACGAAAACATTTCTTTAAGAAGTAGAACAGGTTTTATAGCCGTTGGTACCTCAGGTCCAGAAGGGAAAGAATCCCTCATCTACGAAATAATAACTCACGATGCGAATGGAAATGGCTATCCCCAATTGTACTTTCTGAGTTTAGATCAAATCAGGGAAAAAATTACAAAAGCTTTGAGCGCAGATGCTGTTTCAAAACCTTAATGGCTTTTACCTATGAGTTTTTTCATCTCCCTCCCGAAATCAATTTGACAACCCTCCTCAATTTGCTAGCTTGCGCGAAAAATAATTGAAGGATCTTCATGGCTAGCCGCGAAAAAATTCAAGAACTCAAAGAAATTACCCGGGAACTTCGTATCGAAGTTTTAAAAATGCTTTACAAAGCCGGGTCCGGGCATACCGGTGGTCCCCTGGGGATGATGGAGATGATGGTCGCGCTTTATTTTTACAAGATGCGGCATGATCCCAAAAATCCGACTTGGGAAGATCGTGATCGCTTTATTTTGGCTAATGGGCATTGTGCGCCGGCTTTGTATGTGTGTCTTGCACGAGCGGGTTATTTCCCCTTATCAGAATTAGATCATCTTCGAAAACTAGGTTCTCCTCTTCAAGGCCATCCCAAAAGAAAACCGGAGTGGGGTATTGAAATGTCGACCGGCTCTCTCGGCCAAGGCGGGTCTATTTCTAACGGGATTGCCTTGGCGGCGCGTCTCGATCAGAAAAAATTCAGGGTTTACAGCATGCATTCGGATGGCGAGGCCCAAGAAGGCATGTTTTGGGAAGGGGTCATGTCGGCGGGGCATTACAAACTCGATAATCGTTGTGGATTGCTCGATTACAATGGCATTCAAATCGATGGATTCAACAAAGATATTAAAGACGTTTCTCCCCTCGAAGATAAATTTAAAGCCTTTCGTTGGAATGTTTTTTCAATCGATGGAAATAAGATGGAAGAAGTCGTGGAAGCTTTGGATGAAGCGGAAAAAGTAAAAGGCCAGCCCACGATGATTGTGGCAAAAACACTTTTGGGAAAAGGAGTTTCGATTTTTGAAAATAATCCAAAATACCACGGAGTGACTCCGACGGATGAGGAATTGAAAATTGCCCTCAATGAACTCAATCAAAATTCCCCCTCTTAAGGTAAGAGGGGGTAGGGGGCGTTATGAGGGGAAAAAAGAATATTATGTCTGAATCTATTGCCACTCGCGATGCCTACGGAAAGGCTCTGATAGAAGTAGGAGAAAAGTATCCGAATGTTGTCGTGTTGGATGCCGATCTTTCCTGTTCTACCAAAACCGCAGGTTTTGCCAAAAAATTTCCCCATCGTTTTTTTAATATGGGCGTCGCCGAACAAGATCTCATGGGCACTGCTGCAGGTTTTGCTCTCAGCGGGAAAATTCCCTTCGTTTCCACGTTTGCGATGTTTGCGACGGGGCGCGCCTGGGAAATTGTTCGCCAGTCGATTGTTTATCCGCATCTCAATGTCAAAATTTGCGCTTCGCATGCAGGGCTCACCGTTGGAGAAGACGGAGCCAGCCACCAAACCGTGATGGATATTGCTCTCATGCGCGTGATGCCGGGGATGACGGTCTTGGTTCCCGCCGATGCGGTAGAAACCGAAAAAATGATTCAAGCGGCCGTGAATTTTGAAGGCCCCATGTATATCCGTTTGGGAAGATCTAAAACACCTGTCATTTTGGAGAAAAATGACCCGTTTCAAATCGGCAAAGCCCGAATTTTAAAGGAAGGGCAAGATATCGGAATCATCGCTTGCGGTATTTTGGTGGCGCATGCGCTGGAAGCCCGGAAAATTTTGGAAAAAGAAGGCATCCAGGCGACAGTCGTCAATTGTTCTACGATCAAACCTTTGGATACTGACACTCTTCTTCAAGTGGCTCAAAAAACCCGGGCGATTATTACGCTAGAAGAACATTCGGTCTTAGGAGGGATGGGTGCCGCTGTCAGTGAGTATTTGAGCGGAGCGTTTCCTGTTCCGATTCACCGCATGGGAGTGCAGGATGAATTTGGTCAGTCGGGTTCTGCGGAAGCTTTGCTTCAACATTACCACCTCATGCCCGAAGACATTGTTTTGGAAGTTAAAAAAATGTTGAAAAGGAAAAGATGAAAAGTTTTTTTCTCAAACGTCTGCAGTGGATTTTTTTAGGCTTTGTTTTCGCAACTTGTTTTTATTTATCTTTTCCAAAACTACAAGCGTTCACCGATCAAATCTATCGTTCTCTCGAGCAATTCTCCAAAGTTCTCTACTTTGTAGAAAACGATTACGTCGACGTGGTCGATGAAAAAACACTCATTCAAGGGGCCATTAAGGGGATGCTGGGCACTTTAGATCCCCATACTCTTTTTCTAACCCCCGATATTTATCGTGAACTTAAAGTGGATACCGTTGGAAAATTCGGGGGAGTGGGCTTGGAAGTGACGATCAAAGAGGGAGTGATTACTGTTGTTTCTCCCATTGAAGGGACTCCTGCAGATCGTGCGGGTCTTAAGTCGGGGGATCGTATTGTCAAGATTGACGGGGCATCCACCAAAGACATGAATCTTTCCGATGCCATCAAAAAAATGAGGGGCATTCGAAAGAGTAAAGTGGTGCTTAGTGTTTTTCGTGAGGGTTGGAAAGAGCCCAAGGATTTTCATATCACCCGCGAAACCATCAATGTGAAAAGCGTGAGAAGTCAGCTTATCGATAAAAAAATTGCCTATGTGCGCATTAATAGTTTTCAGGAGCGAACAAGAGAAGACATCGAAAAAGCTCTTAATACTTTGGAAAAAAGTTCTGGAGGATTAAAAGGCCTTATCATTGATGTTCGAAATAATCCCGGAGGTTTACTAGACCAAGCCGTGGAGGTGAGTGATTTATTTATCAAAGAGGGAGTGATCGTTTCTACCCAGGGCCGTACACGCAAGATGGACGAGCGCAAAGCGACGGGGACAGCGCTTTATCCCACAATCCCGATGGTCGTGTTGGTGAATGGGGGCTCTGCTTCTGCCTCCGAGATTTTGGCAGGTGCTCTTCAGGATTATGGCCGTGCTCATCTGATGGGGACCCAAACTTTTGGAAAAGGATCTGTGCAAACCGTGATTGATATGGGCGATGGCGCCGGGCTGAAGTTGACCGTTGCACGTTATTACACCCCGAAAGGCCGGCAGATTGATGGCAAGGGCATTGCTCCCGATCAGGTGGTAGAGCAAAAAAGCCCGGAGAGTTCTGAATCTCAAAAAAGCCAGGATAGCGAAGAAGAAATTTCTGTAAAAGAGGACACGCAAAAAAATGCAGCGGTGGAATATTTGAATAAAATAATAAAAAATTAATAGGATAAATAAAATGAATCCCTTCACCCCCGAACATGAGTTGTTCCGAAAAACAGTCCGTCAATTTGCCGAGACTGAACTTTTGCCTCATCAAAAAGAATGGGAAGAAGGCTGCGAGTTTCCGCGCTCTGTCTTCAAGCGGGCGGGTGAGCTGGGTCTTTTGGGAGTGCATTATCCCGAAGAAGTCGGCGGTTCCGGAGGGGATTATTGGTTTGAAGTATGCCTCGTTGAAGAGATGATGCGTTCTCGCATGAATGGTTTGGTCATGGATTTACTCGTGACTTGTGGCATTGCAACGCCTGTGATCCACAAGTTGGGGACTCCCGAACAAAAGAAAGAATTTTTAACGCCCGCCATTCAGGGAGAAAAAGTGGGGGCCTTGGGAATCACAGAGCCTTCGGGAGGTTCGGATGTCGCCGCTCTTAAAACCACTGCCCGAAAACAAGGAGGCGATTACATCATCAATGGTTCCAAAACTTTTATCACCAACGGGGGAAGAGCTGATTTTATTACCTTGGCGGTTCGCACCGGGGGTGAAGGTTATCGGGGAGTGAGCTTGATTTTATTTCCGACGGATACCCCAGGCTTTAAGGTGGGACGGCGGCTGAAAAAACTGGGCAACCATTGTTCCAACACCGTCGAGCTTTCTTTTGAAGATTGCAAAGTGCCCGTACGAAATCTTTTGGGAGAAGAAAATCACGGTTTTTATTACATCATGGAAAATTTTCAGGGCGAGCGTTTGGGCGCAGCCCTCATGGCGGTGGCTCACATGGAGATTATGCTTGAAGATGCTATGCGCTATGGGTTAGAGCGGCAAGCCTTTGGTAAACCTGTGGCGACGATGCAAGTCTGGCGGCATCGGTTGGCAGAACGCATGACTCAGGTGATGGCGGCAAAACAGCTCACCTATCATGCCTGTGATCTTTTTAATCGCGAAGAAAATGCCGTGAGAGAAATTTCAATGGCGAAACTTTATTCTTGTGATCTCGCTTGTCAGGTGGCTTATGATTGTCTACAAATCCACGGCGGCTATGGATATATCGAGGAGTATGACATCGCCCGAGCCAATCGTGATCTGCGTTTGCTCACCATCGGCGGCGGTGCCTCAGAAGTGATGAAAGAAATTATTGCGAAATTGTCCGGACTATAATTCAAGGAGAAAAAATGATTCGACTTTATCAATCCCCCACTTCCCCCTTTTGTCATCGCGTGCGCATTGTGCTCGCTGAAAAAGAACTCGATTATCAGATTATTCCCATCGATCTTTCTAAGAAAGAAAATCGTACGGAACAGTTTTTGAGATTAAATCCTTTGGGAAAAGTTCCTGTGCTAGCCGATGATGATCTCATTCTTTCTGAATCTTTGGTGATCAATGAGTATCTTAATGAAGAATACGCCTATCCCGAGCTGATGCCCGAAGATTCTCAGGAAAAAGCGCAAGTACGGCTCTGGTCGAGCCAGATTGATACGATGATTGCGCGTCCTTTCGCCGAATTTTATTTTGCCCAGCGTGCTAAAGAAACCGGTGAGAGTTTTGATGCTGCCCGCCTGGAATCTGCCCAGCAAACGATCTATCAGTTTTTAGAATTCGTGGATAAAAGCATGAGAGATAAAGAATATCTCGTGGGTTCTTATTCCCTTGCCGATATTGCGTTTGCGCCGTGGACCACCCGCTTTGAAAAGTATGGCATCGCTCTTCCCCAAAACCTTCCTCATGCCGAGGCCTGGATGAAGCGCCTGATTACCAAGCATACAGTCGTGTCGACGAGATAATAGACCTCTTGCATATGCTCACGTACTTTCGTGTACGCTCCGCTTTGTGGGTCCCACCCGGCCTTGCAACCGATTTGCTCGTGACGGTTCTGCAAGAGGTCTAATATCAAATACTCTTAATTTAAGAGTATTGACAAAATACTCTTTTAAGGTATTCTTTTTATATGTTGCAATATGTCAAAAAAGCTCAAGTTTTGTTTACCGAGGCTCAGTTTGAGGTTTTAGAAAAAATCTCTGAAGAAGAGCAGAAAAAAATTAGCACCTTGGTTCGCGAGGCTGTAGAAGTCGTTTACCTGAAAGAACATCGCCAGAAAAAAATTCGGCAGTCAGCAGAAAAGATTTTGAAGATGTCCCTTCCCACCACGCCTTGGGAAAAATTTGAAGAAGAATATACTTCCCAAAAATATAAATGACCCCTTACTTTCTAGACACCAATATTATTATGTATAGTGTAGGAGGTGAGCATCCGTTAAGAAATCCTTGTCGGTTGTGGATTGAAAAGATTCGGGATGGAAATTTGCAAGTGGTTTCAGACACAGAAGTGCTTCAAGAAATTCTCTATCGATATATTTCCTTGGGTCGAAAAGAAGAGGCAATAGAGATTACTCAGTCTCTCATTGAATTATGTGAAGAGATTTTTCCTGTCCTGTTGGAAGATATTCAATTCGCCATGCAACTCATCCAAAAAGGGAAAGCGGTAGGCATTCGGGATGCCATTCACGTAGCCACGATGCATCAGAATCATATCCCAAAAATTTTGTCTGCAGATCATCATTTTGATGACATACCAGGAATTAAAAGAGTGGATCCTAAAACTGCTTGAAAAATACTACGTAACCCAATTTCTTTTCTTTCTTTGAAATAATGAAAAATATTAGGCCGCTTTTTTAAGACGTTCCATCAACCAGACTTTGATAAGTGATTGGTAGGGGATGTCTTGTTCATCCGCTAAAATACGAATATGGTTTAAGAGTTCTCGCGGAAGGCGAAGGCTGATTGATTGTGTCGGAGAGGGGAATTCTAGATCTAGTTTCAAAGGAGTTAATTCTTTTAACAAATCCCCAAAATCGGTATTGAGATAAAAGTTACGTTCTTTTTCCTCTTTTTTTATTCTTTTCTTCATAAATTTTCCTTTCTTTAAAACTAGCGGGTCGTGCAGAAATAATTCTTACTTGGTGACGGCGTAAGGTCCATGCCACAAAAAGAGTTCTGGGTCTGTTAGATTTTCCCACAGTGATATAGCGTACCTCTGACTTGGAATGGAATGGATCTGCAAAATCAACCCGGTTTGAATCCTGAAAAACAGATTCTGCTTCCTGGCAAGAGACGCCATGTTTTGTATAATTTTTAACATTGTTCCCCTTGTCCCAATCAAAAGTAACTTTCATTGAAAATAATTGTATATTGCTTTCTATACAGAAGTCAATGGAGCTTGTCGTATGCTTCCGTATTTAAGCGCCTCATTACCAAGCATACGGTGGTGTCGACGAGATGAATCTAAGAAGGGGATTTGCCAAGAGATAAGCCTGTTTTTTCAAGATCGCTGGCATAGTCTGCTGCTCTTTCTTGTCTTTCCGGATAATCAAAATCAGTGGTAAATTTTGCTAAGAGAGCCATGGCGGGTTTGATTTCATAAGTGACAAAAACGACAAGGTCATCTATGCCAGCTTCCATGATAGGCAGATTATCACTGTTACAATCTCTTTCAATTCGCTCTCTTCGCTGAGCCCATATCTCCCCTCGATTTTCTGAAGTTTCAAGCACCCTCATGAGGGCCATATTACGAACTAAGGGAATGCGGTTTTCTAATAATCTTTCCACCTCTCCTGGGCTGGGATCCGATGCATAGAACCTAAGCGTTAGTTCTGAGATAAGAGTGAGATTATCCCTATGCCCCGCTTCTTCTATTCGAGAAAGCCAAGTGTCGGGAGTTGCTTCGGGGGCAAGAGTCACCTCCAATATTTGTTTGGCTAATAGATCTCTTAGGGGTTCTAATTGGGAGGAAGCATAGTTTCTCAGGACAGAATCAGGGTGGCTTTGAGAGATCAAGGTTAATATCCCCACAAAACGAGCGAGATCTAAATTTGCTTCAAAGGAGTTCTGGCTGACTTCCACTAAACTATCGATGTCGCTTCGAGTTGCCAGAGCTGGGTTTTCTAGAAACCGAGAGAGATGCCCCACCATCAGTTTTGTATAGACTGTCCCTTCAATTTTTTGGTGAAGGGCTTCAAGGCCTTTTCCAGTTTTTAAACATGTTTCCAGATCGTTTAACATTTTGAGGGTTTCCGCAGCAGTAATTTCCACCAAGGATCTTTGATATACATCGGAGATGAGCTCTAGTACTTCTCTTACTTGCTTTAAGGAGTTATCATCTAGTGGTACTGCAGATGTTTTTTTGTGAAGAGATCCGCCAGTTTCAGAGTGGCTGTCTGCCAGCTTCAGCTTACTTGCAAGATCACGACTAATAGGAGTGTTTATCAAAAGATCTCTGAGTTGCTTGATTTTTTTTTCAACCCTTCCTTCATCCAGAGAAATTGTTTGCCCAGTTCTTTGTGGACCTCTTGGCCCTCCCTTTTTCCCTCCATCATGTCTTTTTGCCAAATGAATGAAACCGGGTGTTTCGTGAAGAGAGGCACTCCCTTCTGCATAGGCCAGCCGACGGGGCTCAGAATTAAAAACTTTTCTTCCCAAATTTTGCAGGGTCAGGTCGAGACCTGTCTTTACATGCATGTGCTTTGATTTGATTTCCATTCTCTTTTCCACTGCACTCACCACTCCCCCCGTAAGACCCGCAAACATCCCGGATCCAAAATGACAGCGAAGTCCCTGAAGGATAGAAGCGAGCATTCCGCCTTGTTCTTTTTTGGAATTCTCTCCACCCAGCATCCCCCGACCGGCTGAGGCCAAGCCCTGCATCAGTTGAATGACAACAAAGCTTTGTCCCGCTCCCAAAAGCCCCATCCCCCGCACACTGCTTTGATCCATCATTCTCACCCAAAAACTTTCTCCCTCCTCTGCGTTTCCAAAAGCTTGGTCGAGAATCCCCGTCAGACCCGTGTCTGCCAAGGCACCCGAGAAAAAAGTAAGCGCTTGGGTCAAAAAAGGAACTGCACAAAGAACAGGAACAGAACTGACAAAAGTCGCTGCTGCCAGTCTTCCCAATTCATAAGCTCCTCCCCCGGCGCTCATGGAAATTAAACTTTTCCAATTGGAGAGTTCCTGGGCGGCCGAATCCAGAGTCAGAGCCAGTTCTTGCTGGTTTCGGGTAGAGGCGTTCGCGTCTCCGAAGGAAGAAGTGTTGAAATAGGATGTGAGAGAAGTAATGGGCATAATCTTGTTATTATCTCTTCGACCACCCCTCTGTTTAGTTGCTAAATTTTATACAACCCGATTCCGCCTTATTTTTTTCTTAAAAGCCGCAATATTCCAAGCCACTTCATCGATTAATCTCTGCCGAGATTCTCGGCTGGCCCAGGCGATATGCGGGGTGAGGAGGATTTTATTTTGGAGGGATTTTTGAAAGAAGGGATGATTTTGAGGAGGGGGTTCTTGTTCCATCACGTCGGTGGCGTATCCTGCGATTTTATTTTTTTGTAAAGCAGAGAGCATTGCTTTTTCATCGACAATCGGGCCGCGGGCCAGATTTAAAAGATAAGTGGAGGTTTTCATCCAAGAAAGTCTTTGTGTATTCATCAGATGAAAAGTTTTTTCAGACAAAGCACAGTGAAGAGTCACGAAGTCAGAAACTTGGAGAAGTTTTTTTAATGAGGCACGTTTTTTTGAAGTTGAATATTTTCTTCCTGGAATTTTAGCGACGAGTATTTTCATCCCAAAAACTTTTGCGACCCGAGCCACTTTTTTGCCGATGGTGCCATATCCCACAATGCCAAGAGTTTTTCCCCGCAGATCCGAATAAGAAAAATCAAGAAGGGCATAATAAGGCGAGGCCGACCATTTTTTTTGCTGAGAGGCCTCGTGGTGCTCTATGAATCGATGACCGCAGGCCAAGAGAAATAAAAAAGTGTGTTCGACGACGGTCGAGGTGGAATATCCCGCAACATTTGCGACAAGGATTTTCTTTTTTTTCGCCGCAGCAATATCAATGTTGTTAAATCCCGTGGCGGCAACGGCAATCAGTTTTAAATGGGGTGATTTTTTAAGAAGATCTTTTCCCAGAACACATTTGTTGGTAATCACGATGGAAGCATTTTTAATTCGTTCAAAAATTTCTGGGGGAGAACTTCTGTCATAACAAACAAGTTTTCCTTGTTTCTTAAGCAAAGACAGATCAATGTCGCCGCGGTCAATCGTTCCGGCGTCGAGAAAAACAATTGTAGGTTGAGAGGGGATTGACATATTGAGGTGATTAGATTTTTATTAGTCAAAATTTTTAAATTTAACCCCTCACCCTAACCCTCTCCCCTAAGGGGAGAGGGGAAGAAGAGAGAAGGAGGTTTTATGTCCAATATACAAGAAGGGCAAATCGCACCAGAATTTTCTGCAAAAGATGAACAAGGAAACATCGTGAGCCTGCAAGATTTTAAGGGGAAGAAAAATGTCATCCTTTATTTTTATCCCAAGGATGATACCCCGGGTTGCACGATTGAAGCCTGCAATTTTCGCGATAATCTCAATCAGTTTCAAACCGCTGATACCCAAATTCTGGGAGTCAGTTTTGATGATGCCAAGAGTCATCAGAAATTTAGGGAAAAATTTAATCTGTCTTTTCCACTTTTGGTAGATGAAGGCAAAAAAATCGCGAAGGCTTATGGGGTGGGAGGTTTGTTTTTTGCGGATCGTGATACGATTGTGATTGATAAAGAAGGAAAGATTAAAAAAATATTTCGTAAGGTTAATCCAAAAGTGCATGCGACAGAATTGTTGAGTTTGTTGAAATGAAAATGAAAAATCTTTTTGATTCTTACAAAGGTGTATTTTCTCATCCTGACAATTTTGGCGCTTTGATTGGTTATGAAGTGCTCGAGATTGAGGCTGGCTATGCGCTCACGGCTTTAAAGATTGAAGAAAAACATTTAAGTCCTTCCGGGGCGACGCATGGAGGGGTTCTTTCAACTTTTGTGGATTTTGCCATGGGCGCAGCCTTATTTAAGGCTTTAAAAAAAGGGGAAAGGTGCTCGACGATTGAATTTAAGATCAATTATATTTCTCCGGTGAGGCTGGGTGAAACCATCCACGGAAAATCCAAAATCAAATTCAAGGGGAATTCCCATTCGGTAATGGAATGTCATGTATTTCGTCCTCAAGAAGAAAATCGAAAAGATGTAGCGATGGCTTTGGGGACGTATAATATTTATCCGGGTAAAGTTGAGAAGAAGTAGAAGGTTTTATTGAATTCGTAAAGGAATCAATCCCAAAGCCTCAAAATCTTCATCAAAGCCCACATAGGGGATTTGTTTTAAATTATGAAATCAACTTTTCATCTTCTTCAGATATTCTGCAAATAACCGATAAACTTCTATTCGTGGTCCTGCAAAAAGAATTTCAATTTGTTTTTTATTTTCTTCATATTGATAAATCACGCGGTACTTTTTAAAACGGTGGGAGCGAAAGCCTTCGAATTCTTCCCGTAGAGCCTTGCCTTTGAGGGGATTTTCAAATAATTCTTCAATGATATTTCGAAGCGCTGATTTAACGGAGGGATGCAAACGACGGATGTAATGCTGTGCCTCAGGGGAGTAAACAATCGAGAGGGGTTTCATTCTCCCCAAACCTCATCGTGAGAAACAAACTGGCCCGCTTCTAGTTGTTTTCTGGATTTTCTTAAAATTTTGACAAGTTCGGGGTCGCTCAAGATCTCAAGGGTCTCCAGCAGGCTTTCATATTCTTCAATACTTAAAAGCACAGCCGCAGGCTTTCCATTTCGAGTAATTGCAATCGATTCATGAATCTGCTGGATTTTTTTTACGAGACCCAGAAGATCTTTTTTAACATCCGTGATTGGCAAGATTTGATCAAATTCACCCATTTCAAAATACCCCTTTAAATGACTAGAATTATAGTAATAGACTTTTCATTGGGGTTCAAGGCTAAATTTATTTTTGAGTAAATATTACCCTTTTTTCGCTTCTTCCAAATTCTTCAAGCCTTTCCGTTTTGCATTCACCAAAATGGCCATATTCCCATGCGGATGTTTATTCTCGCGCATTAGCTGGTGAGCATCGCCGGTTTCTTTAAATTCCCAAATACGTGCCAGGCAAGGATCCACTTTTCCTTCAAGGACCAAATTGTTGACACCGATGGCTTCGTTGTCGTTCGCAAAATGAGAACCCTGAAAACGTTTTTGGCGCATCCACTGATAACGCAAATCCATGGTGGCATTGTATCCGGTGGTGCCGGCACAAATGACAACCATACCGCCGCTATCACAGACAAAAATTGAAGTGGGGACTGTATCTTCACCGGGATGTTCAAAAACAATTCGGGGACTTTTCTTTTCACCGAGCACCTCCCAAATGGCTTTTCCAAAGGCCCGTGCCCCTTGCAACCAGGCGTTGTATTTTTCGTTATCTTTCCAGTGAGGCAGCATTCCCCAGTGATTAAATTTTCGACGATCGATGCAACCGACGGCACCTAATTTTTTGCAATATTCGATTTTATCTTCACCCGAAACCACAGCAATGGCTTTTGCTCCGGCCGCTTTGCAGATCTGAATGGCCATGCTGCCCAGCCCCCCAGCGCCTCCCCACACGAGGACGATATCGTCTTTGCGCACTTCATGTTCTTTCCAGCGGTTGAGCATGCGGTACGCGGTGGCACCGACGAGCATGTAAGCGGCGGCTTCTTCCCAATTTAAATGTTTGGGTTTGGGCACACATTGATGAGCCTGAACTTTGGTGAATTGCGCGAAACTGCCCCAATTACTTTCGTAACCCCAAATTCTAAAAGAGGGGATATACATCGGATCCATACCCGCCTTGATTTGCGGATCATGAATATCCCACTGGCCACAATGCACGACGACTTCATCCCCCAATTTTAAATTTTTTACATTCTTCCCCATTTTATAAACCACACCACTGGCGTCAGAACCCCCGATGTGAAAATCTTCTTTTTCACCGGCTTTATTTCGGGCTCCGATCACGTTGACGGGAATTCCCAAAGCGGCCCAAACGTTGTTGTAGTTGATGCCCGCGGCCATTACATAAATGAGCGCCTCGTCATCCCCAATTTCAGGAACATTCATGACTTCCGGTTGAAAAGCATTTTTGGGTTCGCCAAATCGCGAGGCACGCACCACTTGTGCGTGCATTTTTTGTGGGACTTCTCCCAAAGGGGGAATTTCGCCTAATTCATAAAGATCTTTATTCATATTAAATCTCCTCTTAATTTTTTGAAGCGAGTGCCACATCCACCATGTCGCTCATGATTGAGTTTAATTCAAAATCTTTAGGGGTATAAACTTTGGCGACGCCTTGTTTCAAGAGACTTTTTGCATCGGACTCGGGAATGATTCCTCCCACAACGACGGGAGTTTTTTCTAGCCCTTTTTCTTTTAAAAGTCGCAAAACTTCAGGAATCAGTTGCAAGTGGGATCCCGATAAAATGGAAAGCCCGATGAGATGCACCCCTTCTTGAAGAGCGGACTCTACAATCTGCTCAGGAGTGAGACGAATGCCCTGGTAAATCACTTCCATTCCCGCATCCCGGGCACGCACGGCAATTTGCTCGGCGCCGTTACTGTGTCCATCCAGACCGGGTTTCCCGACAAGAATGCGCAGTTTTTCACCTGTTTCTTTTTCAAACTGTTTTACTTTTTCCCGGGCTTTTTCAATTCCCCCTTTCAAGTCGCTGACACTGACGCCCGAAATTCCAGTGGGCGCACGATATTCCCCAAAAACTTCTCTCAAGGCATTCGCCCATTCTCCGGTGGTGATTCCTATTTTTGCGGCTTCAATCGAAACCGGCATGATATTGGTTTTGCCTTGGGCAGCGTCTTTTAAGGCTTTGAGGGCTTTTGTCACTTCCTTTTCATTTCTTTTTTTACGAAATTCTTTCAAGGATCTGATTTTTTCTTCCACCGCTTTGGGATCAATTTTTAAAATACCGCCTTCTGCATCCGCGGTGAGAGGAGAAGCGGCGCTTTCTGTATAGCAATTTACTCCGATCACTTTCATCGATCCTGCTTCGATGGCACGAATTCTTTGGGCATTTGAAACCACCAGTTGTTGCTTCATATAAGAGAGGGCATGAACAGATCCTCCCAAATCCAACACTTTTTTCAGTTCGGTCTCGGCGGCTTCTGCAAGTTCTTTGGTTTTTGATTCGATGACTTTTGAGCCTTCGAAAATATCGCCATATTCTAAAAGGTCTGTTTCGTAAGCTAACACTTGTTGCATGCGCAGTGACCACTGCTGATCCCAGGGGCGTGGCAATCCCAAGGCTTCATTCCAGCAGGGAAGCTGAATCGCCCGGGCTCTGGCATTGCGGGAAAGCGTCACGCCCATCATTTCCAAGATAATTCTCTGCACATTATTTTCGGGCTGGCGTTCTGTTAAGCCCAAAGAGTTTACTTGTACTCCATAGCGGAAACGACGGAGTTTGGGATCTTTCACGCCGTAACGTTCTTCAGTAATTTTATCCCACAAAATATTAAAAGCCCGCACTTTGCAAATTTCCTCCACAAAACGAATACTCGAATCCATAAAAAAAGAAATTCGGCCCACCGCTTTTTCAAAATCGTCTGCCGAGAGTTCTTTCGAAGCTTTCAAATGATCCAGCACACAAATCGCATTGGCTAAACCAAAGCTTAGCTCTTGAACCGGCGTGGCACCTGCTTCTTGCAAGTGGTAAGGGCAGACGTTAATCGGATTCCATTTGGGAATATATTTAACGGAGTAAGCAATCATGTCGCTGGTGAGCCGCAGGGAAGGCTCGGGAGGAAAAATAAAAGTGCCGCGCGAAAGATATTCTTTGAGAATATCGTTTTGCGTAGTTCCCTGCAAAAGGTCAGATTTCACTCCTTGCCGTTCTGCCGTCGCCACATAAAGGGCCAGCAGCCAAGCCGCAGTGGCATTGATCGTCATCGAGGTGTTCATTTGATCCAGCGGGATCTGATCAAACAAAGTTTGCATGTCTTCGATATGACAAATTGGCACGCCGACTTTACCGACTTCTGCCTGAGCCAGAGGATGATCGGAATCGTAGCCCGTTTGAGTCGGCAAGTCGAAAGCCACAGAAAGACCGGTTTGGCCTTTCGCAAGATTTTGTCTGTAAAGCTGATTGGAAGCCTTCGCCGTTGTGTGCCCCGAATAAGTACGCATCAGCCAAGCTTCATCACGTTTGGGTCCCATATATTTTGGGTTTCTATCGTGGTTTGAAAGAGAGGGTCAAGTTGCAAAATGGAAAAGAAAGGGTGTGAGTCGCAATTTTTTACACAAAATTCTGAAGAAAAGCTGCGGCTCCGGAAACCCAATAACGATTCCCTTGTAGCACTTGGTACTGCCCTTTGTCAGGGGTGTTTGCCACTAACACCGAGTATTCAGGTTTCAGTTGGGCACTCATATGACGAAGGCTGGAGGGGATTTCTTGCAGTTGAGTTTTTGCTTCAATCAACATCCACGGTTTTTTATCTTTCAAAATTAAAAAGTCTACTTCCCGTTTTTCGAGATCACGAACATAATGAAGATCATAATTTCCCATTCCACTGTCATTCCAAAAATCCACAGACTTTTTCAAATGCACGGCGATCATATTTTCAAATCGGGCGCCAGGATCTGAAATTTCAGACCAATCTAACAAATAATATTTTGCCTCTTTTTTGAGAGCATGGGTGATTTTTTTAGAAAAGGGGGTAATGGGGAAACAATAGTAAATTGCCTCGAGCCATTTTGACCAGGTTTTTACAGCGTTGTAGCTTACTTGAAGTTCTTCGCGCAGAGAGTTGAGAGAGAGGCTAGAGCTTACAGAGCCAATCACAAGATCCATTAAATTATCAATATGGGAAAGGTCATGAATTCTGGAAAGATCCCGAAGATCTTCCTGAATGAGACGTTCTTTTCTCATACGAACCCAACGGCGATGATGAGTTTCAGAACGAGATAGAAAAGGCTCCGGAAAGCCACCCCACTTCCATAATATCTCCAGAATTTTGTCTGCCTTTTCAGAAATGGATGACGATAAGTGAAGAGGAGGAGAGGGGGCCATGTTGCCCATGGCTTCAGAGAGGGTGAAGGGGTAAAGGCGATAAAGCCAGTACCGGCCCAAGAGGCTATCACCTCCTCTTCGATAAACATCCAGTCTGGCACTTCCTGTGACAAACGTAGAAAGTTTGCCACGGAAAGTATCATAATAACCTTTTAAGAAGGCTTTCCATTTTGGAAATTTGTGAAGCTCGTCAAAAATAATGAGAGGTTGATTTTTTGAATTTTCAAGTTGGGTTTTAAAAAAATCGTAGTGAATGTCACGAATGGGTTTACGATCAACAGGCCGATCCCAATTCAGATAGGCGATGTTCGAAAAGCCCAAGCGTGAGCCAAGATTCTCGAGGAGGGTGGTTTTGCCTACTTGTCGTGGGCCAGCGATAAATATCATTTTTTTAAGATTTTCAGGGTTACGAATTAAGTATTCGCCGAGGTATCGGTGTTCTGGAAGCATTAGATGTTTTTACCACTACAGGTAAAAATATCAATATAAATTTACCTGTAGTGGTAAATTTATAAGGCAGTTTTTTCTTATGGAATGGAAAGAATTTTGGGACACGACGAAAGCACTTCACAGCCCTGTTTTGTCACATACACCACATCTTCAATCCGCACCCCGCCAATTCCTTCATAATATAATCCAGGCTCTACAGTGACGACCACTCCTTCTTTCAAGCGCTCTGAAATTTTGCTCACTCGCGGAGCTTCATGAATGTCCAAGCCTAAGCCATGACCTGTGCCATGAAAAAATCCCTGCATGCGGCCGTTAATTTTTCCGGTTTTAAATCCCTTCGATTCAAAAAAGGATAAAATTCCTTCGTGGATTTTTTGAGCGTTAACGCCCGCTTTGATTTTGTCGATGGCTTGTTCTTGTGCATCTTTCACAGCCGTCCACATTTTTTTGAGTTCTGCGCTGGGTTTTCCTTTTACCACAGTGCGCGTCATATCGGCGTAGTAATGGCTTTTCATGGAACGCGGAAATACATCCATTACAATGGCTTGATGAGGTTTTAGTTTTCCAGAACCGCGATTGTGAGGATCCACCGCTTGTTCGCCCCCAGCGACAATCGTATTTTGGGCGAGGCAACCTTGTTCCATTAGATACAGATCGATGGCTTGTCGTAGGTGCTCGGAAGTCAGAGGAGATCCTTTATAATAAATAAGATTTTGTTTGATTTGTGAAGCTTGCAATACTTCATAGGCTCTGCGAATAGCATTCCCCGTGTGTTTCAGGCTTAAGCGAATGGTTTCTTTTTCTTCTGGAGTTTTCAGAAGTCGTTTGGCCCAAAAAGGATCCGCTCGAAAAGAAACGTTTATTTTTCTTTTTTGTAATTCTAATGCGGTGAAAGCAGGAAAATTATGAGGAAGCACAACACGACGAATTTTTTTATCTTTTAAAAACCCGACAATAATATCAATACTCGTGGGATTTCTTTTTATTTTCTTTTTAATTTTAGCTTGCCACTCGCTTAAAGATTCCACGCGATCCACTTCTGCTTCTTTACGACCACGATCGACTTCCAAATCATTCAAGATCAGATATTTCCGCCCACGGATTTTAAAAAAATAAACCGGATCGGGCACGACAAATTTTGTGGCGTAATAAAGATTGGCGTCGGTTTCACTATCGGCCAAAATCATTTCTGCGGAGTTTTTCATCGTTTTATTAAAAATGAGTTAATGCGCAAAACTCCCCATACCGTTTTTCAATTTCTCCCTGAGTGAGTCGACGTAGGCGATCTAAACTGAATTCTTCAACGTTGAAACTGGCCATGACACTTCCATAGATGCAGGCTTTTTTTAGGGTTTCGAATGTAGGGGCTAAAAATTTTTCGCCCCTACAGTTTTTTGCGAGATATCCCATGAATCCTCCCGCGAAGCTGTCGCCAGCACCCGTAGGATCTTTTACATCTTCAAGGGGTAAGCCAGGGGCTGAAAAAATTTCGTTTTCGTGAAAAAGAAGGGCGCCATATTCTCCGCGTTTAATGACGAGTGTTTTGGGACCCCAAGATCTGATTTTGCGTGCAGCCTTTACCAGATTGGATTCTCCAGCTAGTTCCCGGGCTTCTCCTTCGTTAATCAGGAGCATGTTCACTCGTTTTAAAGTTTTAATCAGGGCTTCTTTTTTACCCTCAATCCAAAAATTCATCGTATCCATCGCAATGAGTTTTGAATTGATGCATTGATCAATCACACGGGATTGCAGCTCGGGATCAATGTTGGCCAAGAAGACGATTTCCTTTTCACGATAGGTTGAGGGAAGTTCGGGCAGAAAATGTTGAAAGACATTCAGCTGTGTATCCAAAGTTTCTGCCGAATTTAAATCGTAAGAGTAGCGACCTTTCCAACGAAAAGTTTTTCCGGGTTTTTTTTGCAAGCCTTCCAAACAAACATTGCGTGATTTTAAAAAATCCAGATGTTGCTCCGGAAAATCCTCTCCCACCACTGCAACCAGATTTAAAGGAGTGTAAAAACTGGCAGAAGCAGAAAAATGCGTGGCAGATCCGCCCAGCCCCTCTTCAATTTTTCCAAAAGGGGTTTCAACAGTATCTAGAGCCACAGAGCCAACGACAAGGATATCCATAAAATTTCCTTTCTTTAATAAGGGGCTCGCGTCGCCCCCTCCACCAGCGACCAACGGAAGTCCCCGTGGGACAAAGCTGGTAGAGCCTCCCCCTCTCGCTCACTGTGTTCGCTAGGGTTGAGTTTAGTGTTTGCTGAGGCTTACCCTAACTCTCTTTCTTTTGGCAAGAGAAGAGAGGGGTCACATTTCACCTCTTTCCTCTTGTAATTTTGACGATCCCTGATGAAAAATAACTTTTTTAATTTAACAATTCTTTACAAAACAAGATTTGCTTTGACGTGGAACAGCTTTTGCTTATTCATTGGGTAAATCATTATAAATAAAGGAGGCTGATTATGAGTGGGAGAGCCCAAATTTTTAAGAAAGAAATCGTAGGATATTATTTTGCCATTCTTGTTTTTATTTTTTCAAATGCTTTCTTCATCCCGCCTTCCTCTGCCCAGCAAGTGGGAGATAATTGTCAAACGCTGCAAGACTGTCCTGTGGGCACACTTTGTGAGCTTAATTTGTATCCCCGCTATGACAAGGATGCCATCGATTTGAATCCCGACTCCACTTCGTACAGTTGCCAAACTTGCGTCGCAACCCTGGCCACCGGCTTTCGCGAATCCAGCAAACACCGCGTCTGTGCGCTGAACAAGAACGACGAAAAGGTGGTGTATGTGGATGAAAAATCCGCCAACTGCGATCGGGCCAGGATTTTGAATCCAGGGGATTGTGAGTAGAAGTGCTAACTTCTGATTCGGCTCAGATATGTTTGAAGTACTTTCGAGGTATGCCCCAACGGAGTCCGCGCATCAATCAGCGTAAAACATTTTTGTTTGTAGGCATCGAGTAATGCAGCAAGTATTTCCCCACGCGTAGAAACAGTATAACCCTTTCCTCCCCAAAGTTCGGCGAGTTTTGCGAAAGGCCAAGGAGTGAGATCGAAAAAGGACCCTACCGGTTCAATCACACGCAACATTTCCCAACGGGCATTGTTAAAGACAATCACGATGGGATTTAATCCCAATCTTTTGCAATGCGAAATTTCAGGGCCGGTCATTTGAAAGGCGCCGTCTCCCACTAATATAAGAGGACGTTTTTTTGTGGCGACTTGTACGCCAACGCCCGCGGGAACGGCAAAGCCCATGGTGGCGTAATAAGCCGAGGCCAGCAGATTTTGGGTATCCAAAAGTGTCGAGGCAAAAAGACAGTCACCATTATCCACCGTGGTGACCATGGCTCCTTTTTCTTGAAATAAAAAATTCACCGCATGAATAATGTCTTCGACTTCCAGAATTTGTTTTCCAAAATAAGAGCAGGGTTTTATTTGGGTTTTAAGAGGATTTTTTTTGCGAGAGTGAAAATGTTTTTTAATTTTTTGTTTAAGAATTGCAGCGATCAAATTTTCCAGGGAAATATTTTGATACTGATGATGCCCAATCGAGACTTCGCGGGAGACACAGGTGACGACATGGTTGGGCTTTAAGCGTTTCAGTCGCATCGCCATATCGGTGTCTGAAAGAGGAACGCCAAGCAAAATCAGGCAATCACTCTTTTCCACCAAGTTTTGAACTTTTTTAGGCCCCGCGGGACCCAAATAAATTCCTTCAAACTGCGGATGGTGAATGGGAAAAGTAGAGCGAGCCATAAACGAACTCACCACCGGGATCCCCAACTTTTCTGCAAGTTTTACAGCCTGCTTTGCGAGATTGAAGCGATGGATTTCAATACCAATCATTAAAACAGGGCGTTTGCTTTTTGAAAAAAGAGAGACAATTTCTTGAGTGGCTTCTTGTATAACTTCAAAATCGTTTTTTTTCTCTTTCTCTTCACCCTCTCCCCTGGAGGGAGCCTGCCCGCCGGCAGTTTGGAGGGAGGGGAGGGTGAGGGGGGTGAACACTCGATCCCTTGGAATCTCAATATAAACCGGTCTTGCATAACTTTTCGCGGTTTTGATCACCCGATGAATTTTCTCGGCTGCGGTGGCCGGGTCATCCAACACCACTTGCATTTGAGTCACTTCTGAAAAAACCTTCCGTTGAGATTCAATCGTTTTGGCTTGGTGATGAAACAAAATTCCGTTTTTGCGTTCTTCCATTCCCGGCGCACCGGAAATGACAACTACAGGAGATTTTTCAGCGTAAGCGCAGGCGATGGGATTCACCAGGTTCATTCCGCCTGCTCCGTAAGTAATGGCACAAGCTGCAAGTCTACCCGTGACGCGCGCGGTGGCGTCCGCCGCAAATCCCAGCCCGGGTTCGTGAGAGAGGGTGATGATTTTTATTTTTTTGTGCTGTTCGATACATTTGAAAAAACTCAGGGCAAAATCACCTGGAATGCCGTAGATTTCGCGGATTCCTTCTTTGTAGAGTTGGTCTAAAAGGTAAGAGCCGATGGTTTTCATGCAAATTTATTTTTAATAAAGGTTTGGAGATAAGGGGATTCCAAGCTCTTTTGCCGTTTTACTCATTTCAATATCAAAAGTGGCAAGAAAAAAATCCGTAGGAGAAGCTGTTCTAAAAAACAGGGCTGTTGCAAGATGAATGGCATCGAGTGCCCGACAATCTGACAAATGGTTTTCAAGATGAAGAATATTCAAGATTTCTTCATCCAAGCGCCTGAGTTCAACTTCTTCCAAATAATATTTTAATTTTTCTTCTTGGGTAAAAAGCCAGTTTTGATCGAATTTTCCAGCAAAATGTTTTGCGGTTCTTCGTAAAACAATCAAGCACTCTACTTCTAAAAGAAGAGAGCTCACCCTCTCTGAATTTGCAGCCCAAAGTTCTGCAGCTTTCTGGGCATGAGAATCATTTTTTAGAATAGAGAGAAGGACGCTCGAATCAAAATAGGTAGGCATGATTAGAATCGGTCCCTTCTGATTTCTTCTTCAATCAAACGATTATCCAAATCATCAGGCCAAGAAGGTTCCTTCTGAAGATCTTTAAGAACAGTGCTTTCTTTTCTTTTTGCACGAATAAGAGCTCCAGAGAGTTCCTGTTCATTCAAAAAAGTTTCCCAACGGGATATCCGATGGATAAGAGGGGTGGTGGGTTTATGAATCTCGGCGATAATTTCATCCCGATCGGTGACATAAATTCGCTCTCCTTCTTCTTTTACCATCTTGAGGTAGCGACTTAAGTTATTTTTTAAAACCTTTATTCCTATGGATTTCATGATTTTACATAGTAGCCACAGTAGCTACTAAAAGCAATTAAAAATTTCTTTAAAAAGGGTAAAAATTACCTGATTTTGTCCAAAAAATTGACGTTCTCCTTTTGTTCCAGTGCCGTCCACACTCGTAATCCATTGAAATTACTAACATATGTTTTTGGCATCAAAGTTGCTCTATATTTTGAGTAACTGCTTTGCTCAGAAGTTGAGCTTATTTAAAGGGGGATATATGAAAAAAATTTCATTTCTTTTTTTTGTGGTGGCTTTTGGTTTTTATTTATTTCCATCAGATTCTCATACCCAAGGACGTAGGTCTTACTACTACAATTACAATGTGTATGAGTCTCCTCCTCCTGCACAAACTTTAATGAAATTTTCGATGAATCAGAGAAATGGAGTTTATGCTGCTTCGCAAAGCGATTTATCAGGAAACAATCATGGGGCAACTCCTATCTCCAGATCAACTTATCCTGTTCTGAGTTATCAGAAGGCTGCGAATAATTACGCGATTGATTTTAGAAATGATGGTCAGCCAGGCATTAGAGATCAAAATGCTTTTATGGAGGTGAGCGGCCGTTTTAGTATTCCTTACAAAACCTTTACTCTTGAGATGTGGGTTCAACCCAGAAGTATCTCCAATGCAAACAGCGCACAAGGATTTATTCCCTGTCGCACGAATTGTGATCCTAATAAGAGACAAGTCCTTTTTGCAGCAGGGCCAGTGGATGGGAATGGTAGCCCGACGGGTGTTTCTTTTGCACTGGCTTTGGATTCGCAGCTTCGTCCCAGTTATTATAGTTCAGCATCTGCAGCTCCCTATGATTGGAAAACCATTGGCGTCCCAGCTGGTTTAACCGCAGATTCTAGCGGACCCAAAGCTTTTCATCTGGCGATTACCTTTGGGCATTGTGATAACAATAACCAGTGTGAAGTGAAGTTCTTTATCAATGGGAATCCGGTGGGGAGTTATCGGGATGTGCTCCCACCTACTGTTTTAAATAATCTCTATGCCAAAATTGCTGCGTGGCCCTTGGCTTATAATCGTGGGTATCAGAACCGATATTATTTTCATGGTTTCTTGGATGATGTGGCTCTTTATGATTACATTCGTAACGATGATGCCATTAAAAGTGATGCTAATAGTTCAGCAGGAAATATCTCTTTTTTGGGTGCAGCCTCCAGTGGAGGAAGTAATCAAATTTGGGAAAAGCCCTTGGTTGGCAATATAGGAGAATATCCCTCTAATCCTCCTCCGCCCAATCCTACTTTGACGGATAACATTAATGGCATGCAGCCAGCCAATGTTACAGTCCCCACTGAAGTATGCCTTCAGGGGACTGATAACAGATTTAAGAATATGAGCACTCAGAGAAATGATAAACAAATATGGATAGGTTTACAGACTGGCAATTGTAGTTACGATAATTTTCATATTGCTCTTCGCCCAGATTTAAATACAACTCCCCGGGGAGTGACGGGGAGGAGATTTAATGAGCAGATTATCTTTTCCCTGACGAGTGTAAACAGCACCGATGTGGGCTTTCTGGATGTAGGAGTGGCTAACCCCATGACTCTTTCCACGCAAAGGACGGGGGCCAATAACGATCAGTTTGATTGTATGGCTCTTCCTTCCGGGGACTATAACTCTGTTGTGTTTATTTGCGAACCCATCGTGGAAGACCCGGCAGGTATTCCTATTGCTCAAGTTGCACATGAGGGTGGCTTTGATATGGGCAGGTACGCCTCAACAGGGATGCATTATCTCTATGATGGGAGTGCTATCATACTGCCTGTGCCTTCACAGTATCGACAACGTTGAGGAGTATTTTAAAACCGAAGTTTTGTGGCAGTGATGATTAATACGAGCACTGCTGCCAAAAAAGTAGCCGAATTTAATAAGACACTCAGTTTGTGAAGGCGATTAAACGCTGCTTGCTGAGTGTCTTTTTCTTTTCCTTCCTCCATCGTGCGAATGACGGTCTTGACCAAGTGAGCTTTGGGATGAATTTTAATCCCGGCATAAAACGTACATCCCATCATTAATATTAAAAGGGAAAGACGAAACCAGGGGAAAGGTTTTTCAAGAATTCCCCGAAAAGTAAGAGAAATGGAGGCTATGAAAAGGGTGATATAGCCCAGGATATAATAAGGAGGGAAAAGCTTGCTGATAAATTCCCCGGCGACTTCCCGAGGCAGCTCTCGAAATACAGTCGGAGCGGTCAAAAAGGAAAAAAAGAAAATAGAACCGATCCATAGACTCAAAGAGACTAGAAATAAGATGTTCAAGAAATAAATGATCATGAATGCAGGACCCCCATTGACATCGACAGATCGAATCTGTATATAACGTCGCCCATTAAATCTATTAAAAAATGTGAATTAAATCAGGCTGATAAAGATAAACTCATTACATAACGGGGGCGACTGATGCAATCTTTAACCTTAAGTGCACCTGCGAAATTAAACTTGCGATTGGACGTGTTGGGAAGACGTTCCGATGGTTATCATGAACTTTTAATGTTGATGGAGCGTATCGCGCTCGAAGACGAAATAGAAATCAGAGTCATGGAAAGAGGAATTCTGGTGACTTGTGATGATCCCGCGGTTCCCGAGGGAGAGAAGAATATCGCTTACCGGGCGGTCAAAGAAATTCTGGCTTATTCTTCCCGGAATGTGGGCATTGAAGTGCACATTAAAAAGAGAATTCCCCTGGCTTCTGGAATGGGCGGGGGCTCTTCCAATGCAGCGACAGTGATCAAGGGAGTCAATCAACTTTTAAAACTGAAACTGCCGCGCGAAAAACTGATGATGATTGGAGCAAAACTGGGGGCAGATGTTCCTTTCTTTCTTTTTGAAGGGCCCGCCATTGCGAGTGGCATTGGGGATCAACTGAAGAAAGTGAAGAAAATCCCCAAAATGAATTTTATGTTGATTAACCCGGGGATCCCCGTTTCTACCGAGTGGGTTTATAAAAGTCTCAGTATGAATGGAAATGGTCATCGGGCTGAAAATAGAGCCCTTGAGATTCCCAGTGCTTTTAATAATAAAAAAGACGTCGTGAAAGTTTTGAATAACGATCTCGAAAAAGTGACCATTAAAGAATATCCGGTGATTGGAGAAATTAAAAAATTGCTTCTTTCTCATGGAGCATTAGCCAGTCAAATGACGGGTTCGGGCCCAACGGTATTTGGAATTTTTCCCGATCGTGTTTCTACAGATCGCGCTCTTTCGAAGATTGCATCGAGAGGAAGCCGCCAGTGGAAAGTGTTTCGGGCAGACAATCTTTCTTGAGAGAAGGGGAGAAAATATGGAAATCACGGAAGTGCGCGTTTTTCTCATGAACGAAGAAAAACTAAAAGCTTATGCGACCATTACCTTTGATCAATGTTTTGTTGTGCGCGATTTAAAAGTGATCTCGGGCAACTCGGGGCTTTTTGTGGCCATGCCTTCCAAGAAGCGGAAAGATGGAACTTTTAAGGATATTGCCCATCCTCTTAATAATGATTTTAGGGCTAAAATTGAAAACGCGGTTTTAGAGGCTTATGAAAAAGAAATGGGTCCTTCTCAGGAAGCTCCAAAGCCTGTTTTTGCAACTCCGGAAGTGGAGTCAAAAACCCCCGATCAGATTGATCCAAAAGATTATTCGGCGCCGGATGAATGAACAGTTGTCAGAGATCAGTGAGGAGTTGTTTAATAATAATTGCTTGAAAAAGATCTTACTCAGGACTCATCACTGATAACTCATCACTGTTTTTTTGGGGCGTAGACAAGTGGTAAGTCACCGGATTTTGATTCCGGCATTCCCTGGTTCGAATCCAGGCGCCCCAGTATTTTGGAATTTTTTTATGCCTCAATTTAAAGACATGCAGATTTTTACAGGAAATGCCAACCGGCCTTTGGCAGAAGAGATTGCCAAGTCTTTGGGGGGTACTTTGGGAAGCGCCCAAGTGAAGCGGTTTGCGGATGGAGAAATCTGGGTAGAAATTGATCAAAACGTGAGGGGAATGGATGTGTTTGTGATTCAGCCCACCTGCAGCCCGGCCAATGAGCATCTCATGGAGATGCTGATCATGATGGACGCCTTAAGGCGCGCCTCTTGCGACCGGATCACAGCGGTCATTCCTTATTACGGCTATGCGAGACAAGATCGTAAAGTACAGCCGCGAACTCCCATTACGGCCAAGCTGGTTGCCGATTTGCTCACCACTGCAGGGGCTCAACGCGTTTTGGGGATGGATTTGCATGTGGGGCAGATTCAGGGATTTTTTAATATTCCTTTCGATCATCTTTTTGCGCTTCCGGTATTTTTGGATTATGTCCGCTCTCTCCAAGATCGTTTTAATCATGACTTGGTGATTGTTTCTCCGGATGCCGGGGGAACAGAAAGAGCCAGGGCTTATGCAAAACGCCTGCATGCTTCGCTCGCGATCATTGATAAAAGACGTTCGAGCCCGAACGTGAGTGAAGCCATGAATGTAATCGGGGATGTGAAAGGTAAAACGGCCATTATTGTAGATGATATTGTAGATACCGCGGGAACACTCACTCAGGCGGCTGCAGCGCTTCGACATGAGGGCGCCAAAGAAGTGTATGCCTCGATTACTCATGCGGTCCTTTCAGGAGAGGCGGTCCATAAAATTGAGAAATCGGTGCTGACAGAATTGGTGGTTACCAACACGATTCCCTTAAAAGAAGAGGCCAAGGCCTGCAAAAAAATACGGGTTCTTTCAGTGGCCAATTTATTGGCAGAGGCGATTCAACGCATTAATAAAAGTGATTCAGTTTCTTCATTGTTTGTTTAATCAGAGGTCTAAAAAGGAGTAGAGAATATGGAAACCACGGAGTTAACCGTTCATTTGAGAGAAGGTGCAGGCAAGGGCGGTGCACGAAAAGTGCGAGCCCAAGGCAAAATCCCCGGCATTATTTATGGCAAAGGGACCCAAAATATTTTGGTATCGGTAGATCTGAAAGACATGAACCTGGCTCTTTCACGAAAAAGTGGCATGAACACTCTTTTGGAAATGTCCGTTCCAAAACATGGCAAAATCACCGCCATGCTAAAAGATTATCAGGCAGATAATCTGACGCGTTCCTTTACGCATCTTGATTTTGTGACCGTCGATCTTCAGCAAAAAATTCGTGTGGAAATTCCCATTCAGGTGGTAGGAAAGTCAGAAGGAGTAAAAGAAGGGGGAGTTCTGGAACTGATTCGGCGAGAACTCGAAGTGATTTGTTTGCCGACTCGTATTCCCCAAAACATCGAAGTGGATGTTTCTGCCTTAAAGATTGGTCAATCCATTCATCGCAATGAGTTGAAACTCCCCGAAGGAGTAGAAATTATTTCCGATCAAAACTTTACGGTGGTTTCTGTAGTCGCTCCGAAGGAGGAAGAAGTCGTGGTGGCAGCTCCTGTGGAAGGTGCGCCTACTGAGCCTGAAGTCATCACTGCCAAGAAACCTGTAGAAGGAGAAGCTGCTCCTGATAAGAAAGCAGAAGGCAAACCAGAAAAGAAATAATCCATGAAACTCATCGTGGGTTTGGGAAACCCTGGGAAAGAATACGAGAAAACAAGACATAACGTGGGTTTTGAGGTGGTGGAAGAGCTCGCTCGTCAATGGGGGATTTCTCTTGCCAAAAAAAAGTTTGAAACTATTTTTGGTGAAGCCCGCGTGAGGGAAGAGAGGGTGCTATTGGCTCTGCCTCAAACTTACATGAATTTAAGTGGCCAGGCAGTTTCTGCATTGGTGGGGTTTTTTAAGGTGGATTTGACGGACTGTGTCGTGATTCACGACGATTTGGATTTACCCGTAGGGCGGATAAAAGTAGTTCGAGGGGGTGGGCCTGCAGGGCACCGGGGAGTGGCTTCGATTCAAGAGCTTTTGGGAACAGAGAATTTTTGCAGGTTCCGCATAGGCGTTGGCAAGCCTGCCCAAAAAGAAGAAGTAGTCGATTTTGTCTTGAAGCCTTTTTTGAAAGAAGAAAAAAAGCCTCTGCAAGAAGCTGTAGAAAAGGCAAAAGAAGGGCTTGAAATCTGGATTGAAAAAGGAGTAGAAGCGGCGATTGCTTTTTGTCATAAAAAATAAATTCATCTTCTTGGTCTTTCACTCTCCTCTTCACCCCCTCCCCTCGAGGGAGGGGGCAGGGGGAGGGGGTCATCGAAGGCCTTAACATCCAAAAGGAGAAAAAATGAAAGAATACGAAACACTCTATTTGTTGCTTCCTGATCTTCCTGCTGAAAAGATCGAAGATTTAAACCGTAAACTCACCGAGGCGATTCAAGCCCATTCGGGTCAGCTCCTTCAGTCTTTTAATTTTGGGAAACGCAAACTTTCTTACCGAGTGGGCAAAACCACCCAGGGGACTTATGTCCACCTTCATTATGTGGGGAAGGGGAATTTGGTTTCAGAAATTGAGCGCTTGCTCAAATATGATGATCAAGTGCTTAAATTTATTACGGTGAAGCTTGCCGATGAAGTTCAGACAGAAGAATTACTCAAAGAAAAGAAAGAATTTATTTTGGCCACTTTTGATGAAGTGACTGAAAGAGCGGCTGCTGATCGGGCAGCAGCGGCCTATTAATTTTTAAAAAGGAGTCTTCACTCATGCGTCCTGATTATCGTTCCGAACAAGAGTCAGAAAAAAATCCACGTCGCAAAATGTTTGTGCGCCGTCGAGCCTGTCGTTTTTGCACAGATAAAGAACTTAAATTAGATTATAAAAATGCGAGAATTTTATCTTTTTTTATCTCTGAGCGGGGCAAAATTACCCCCAGACGTATTTCAGGGACTTGCGCTCTTCATCAAAGAGATGTGAACACCGCGATTAAAAGAGCCAGGCAGATGGCGATTATTCCCTTTACTTCCACCCAAAGATAGAGGGGGAAGGATTCATGAAAGATAGTATTTGGACATTACCGTTTGCCCTTTTACTTTCGGTACTTTTTTTCTTAAGTGGTCTGTTTTCATGGTTTACACCACTTCCGCTCTTTTACATTGCAAGACGTTATTCGTTGGCAAGAGCTGCTTTTGCCTGGGGACTTGTTTTTCTGATCCTGGTCGGTTTTTATGAGTTATTTTTTTTCTGGATGTTCCAGAATGGGATGGCTCCAAATTGGCTTCACTGGGTGTCTTGGCTTCCCGGAATGGCTTACTACGCAGTATTTGGCAAGAAAGTGGTCTTAAGTTCCATCTGGGTTTATCTTACTTTTTTTGCCTCTTTAAGTTTGATGTTGGCTTGGAGAACCCGACTCGAGAAAAGTCTCATCCGTTTGGTTATTTGGGTTTTATTGGGAACTTTTTTATGTACGTTTCTTCTGATTACCATTTTAATACGGGGAGATTTTCATGCATTGCTTCAGGGAGGCTTTCATTATTTACACACGGTTTTAGATCAGTTTGTCACTTTGAATAAAGCCACGGGACTTCAGGGAGATGAAATTGCTTTTATAGAGAAAAATAAAGTATGGATAGCGACTTCTTTTTTGAAGGTTATTCCTGGTTTTCTTTTCGTCGTCGGTGTTTTTCTCATTGCATTCAATTTGGGGATGGCGAGAAAAATTTTTGCGGCTTTTGGATTTTTCCCACAGCTTGAAGATTTTTCAGTGATTCATCTGCCGTTTTGGATGGTTTGGTTTTTTATTGCTGTTTTAAGTTTCTTTTTGATGAATACGTCTGTTTTGCATCAGGACTTTTTAAACGAGTTTTTTATCAATCTGTTTCTGGTATTTTTGGTGAGTTATTTTTTTCAGGGAGTTTCGATCACCCGTTTTTATTTAAATAAGAAGCAGATAGGCCCTGGCTTCAGATTTTTTTTATATGCTTTGGTTTTTATTTTCTTACAACCCCTGGGTTTTTTGATAGTGGGTTTGGGTTTTTTTGATTCATGGTTTAATTTTAGACGGCTTAAAATACAGCCTACAGTTTAAAATGGAGGAAATATGGAAGTTATTTTGCAAGAAGATGTTCTTCATTTGGGAAGAGCAGGAGAAATCAAAAAAGTGAAAGAGGGATTCGCTCGTAATTTTTTGCTCCCCCAGAAAAAAGCGATTGTGGCAGATAAAAAAAATCTGAAACAATTGGAGCATCAAAAGAAAGTGATTACGGCCAAACAGGCAAAGCTTTTGAAACAGGCGACAGAGTTAAAAGAAAAGTTGGAAAATTTTTCTGTGACGATTGCCAAAGAAGCGGGAGAAGAAGACAAGCTTTTTGGTTCAGTCACTTCCCAGGAAATTGCAGACGTTTTGAGAAATGCAGGACATCCTGTTGACAAAAGAATGATCCAAATTCAAGACTCTATCAAATCGTTGGGTATTTTTGATGTCGGAGTCCGGTTTTTGACAGAAGTTCAGGCTACCGTAAAAGTCACCGTTGTGAAAAAGTAAGAGGTCCTCTTGGCCCTTCAAAAACCCGCTTCAGTAGAAACTTTACGGGTTCCCCCTCATAACCTCGAGGCGGAGCAAGCCATCCTTTCTGCTTTAATGATTGATGCCGATGCCGTGGGTCGCGTCATCGAGATTTTGGTTCCCGACGACTTTTATCGGGAATCTCACCGAAAAATTTTTTTGGGGATGCTTTCTCTCTACGAGAAAAGCCAACCCACTGATCTCTTGATGATTTCGGATGAGCTGAAAAAAAAGGGAGAACTCGAAGATGTAGGTGGCTCGAGTTATCTTTCTCTTTTGGTCGATTATCTTCCTTCTTCAGCAAATGTTGCCAGTTATGCCCATATCGTAAAAGAAAAAGCGATTATGCGCGGCCTCATTACCGCGGCCACTGAAATTATTAGTCAGAGTTTTCAGGAAGTCGATAATATCGACCGTTTTTTAGATACGGCCGAGCAGATTATTTTTCAGATTTCTGAAAAACGCATCAAGCAATCTTTTTATCCCGTCAAAGAAATCGTGAAAGAGTCGTTTAAAGCCATTGAAAGTCTTTATGAGAAAAAAGAACTTTTAACAGGAGTCCCTTCCGGTTTTAGGGACTTGGATCGCCTCACTTGCGGCTTGCAGCCTGCAGATTTGATTATTGTTGCGGGTCGTCCTTCAATGGGTAAAACCGCATTCGCCTTGAATATTGCCGAATACGCCGCCTGCGAAAAAAAGATTTGTTCGGCCGTGTTTTCCCTGGAAATGAGCAAAGAACAACTGGTGCAACGTATGCTGTGTGGGATGGGAAAAGTGGATGGTTCCAAGTTGAGAGGGGGATTTTTAAAAGAAAGTGATTGGCCCAAACTGACGCGTGCCGCAGGAAAACTTTCAGAAGCTCCTCTTTTTATTGATGACACCCCGGCCCTTTCTGTTTTGGAAGTCCGAGCCAAGGCCAGACGTTTAAAGAAAGAACACAAGTTGGGTTTGATCGTGGTGGATTATCTTCAACTGATGCGTTCATCAGGTCATGTGGAAAGTCGCGAACGCGAAATTTCTGAAATTTCGCGCTCACTCAAGGCTTTGGCCAAAGAACTTTATGTCCCTGTGATCGCTCTTTCCCAGCTCAATCGTGGAGTCGAAAATCGCTCCGATCGTCGTCCGCAACTTTCTGATCTTCGGGAATCGGGTGCGATTGAACAAGATGCCGATGTGATTGCGTTTATTTATCGGGATGAGGTTTACAATAAAAACACGGCAGACAAAGGCATCGCAGAAATTTTGATTAGCAAACAAAGGAATGGACCTATTGGTTCTGTACGCCTGGCCTTTTTGAATGAGTACACGCGCTTTGAAGATTTGTCTTCAATCCCGGATGAGTTCGGGGCATGAAAGTTGTCCTCGCCACAAAAAACCTTCATAAAATAAAAGAAATTTTAGAAATTTGGGGGGAAGTGTCTTTTCAGGTTTTAACCCTAAAAGATTTTGAGAATTTCCCTTCTGTAGAAGAAAATGGCTCTACTTTTGCTGAAAATGCTCTTAAAAAAGCTCGTGCGGTGGCTGAGTTTACCCAACTTATCAGTATTTCAGATGACAGTGGCATTGAAGTGGAGGGACTTCAGGGCTTTCCCGGAATTTATTCCGCCCGATATGCAGGAGAAGGGGCCAGTGATGAAGAAAACAATCAAAAATTGATGCAAGCTTTAAAAGATTATCCTTTGAATTCTCCTGCTCGTCAGGCTCGTTTCCGTTGTGTGGCCGCGTTGGTAGATCCCCAAGGTTTTGAAATGAGCACCGAAGGCATTGTAGAAGGAAAGATTTTAGAGACCCCTCAAGGAAAAGAAGGTTTTGGCTATGACCCTCTTTTTTGGCGAGAAAAAGAGCAAAAAACCACTGCAGCCCTCTCTGCCCATGAAAAGCATGCCATCAGCCACCGGGGCCAAGCCTTTAGAAAAATAAAGGAAATATTGCTCAATAAGTTAAGTATTTGAAATTAAAATATAATTTATATTAATAGCTCGCACAGCGAGCGAGAGGGGGAGGCTCCGTCCCGCTTTGCGGGATGGAGGGGGCGACGCGAGCCCCTTACTATTGACATGCTGCGTCAATTCTGGTACTTAGGAGAGGATGAAAACAAGAACTACCACAAAAAAAGATTTAAAGGCTTTTGGGTTTTTTCATGCCTTTGCTTCTCAATTCAATCAAGTTGCTCCCTTAGAGTGGCTTCCACCCACTTATCGAGCCAAAATGAGAGCTGCTAAACCTGTTCGGTTGAATCCACCGAGGGTGAAGAAAGCAAGCTCTTCTCTCCACTAATTTTGGCTTAGTCCAGCAGGTTACGGGTATTGGGCCGGGTGATTTCAGTTCGAAAATCAACTGTTTCTAACGGGGTGGTTTGACCCGCCTTTACTTTTACCCCTTTAATTTCTCGCGAAGCTTTTCCACGAATCACCACGGCAACCTTATAAGTTCCCACAGGGGTTTTAAATTTGTTAGGGGTTAGGCTGTGTTGGCGTTTATTATTGAGATAAACCACTGCACCTGAAGGGAAAGAGCTGATTTCTATCCAGCCATAGGTTCCTTCTTTATAGTTTTTTTCGTATTTAAAAGCTTTGGTAAAACTGTTTTCTGCCCAAAGATTTTGAGAAGAAAGAAGCACGAGACAAATGAGTATAAGCAAGGAAGAGAGAGATTTAAAAATTTTATTCATAAAAAACTCCTTTCTGGATTTGAAGAATTTATCCTATAATAAAAAACTTAAGTACACTATCCATAATATCACGGAGAGTAACTCAGTCCGGTAGAGTGCCAGCTTTGGGAGCTGGAGGTCGCAGGTTCAAATCCTGTCTCTCCGATTTAAATTTAGTAAAATTATGTTCGAATTTATTAAAAAGGTATTTGTTTCAAGTGATTTTTTACCCCATGCCCATTGTTATTTAGGAAATACGGCAGTGATTAGACTGCATGTTATTTCTGATTTATTCATTACCCTTGCCTATTATTCTATTCCCATTATCCTGATTTATTTTATTCGGAAAAGACAAGACATCCCCTTTCGTGGATTATTTTTCATGTTTGGGGCTTTTATTCTCGCTTGTGGCACGACTCACTTGATGGAAATTTGGACTCTTTGGTTTCCCGCTTATTGGTTAAGCGGTGTCATTAAAGCCTGCACTGCAATACTCTCTGTGACGACTGCTCTTATTCTCATCCCCACCACTCCCAAGGCTCTCGCTCTTCGAAGCCCTAGTGAACTGGAAGCCGCCAATCAGGAGTTGGAAAAACAAATTCTTAAACGGACTTTAATCGAACAAGAACTGCAGAAAACACAGGAAGAATTGGAAAAGAGGGTCAATGAGAGAACTCTCGAACTCTTTCAGGCCAACCAAGAGTTGAAAAAAGAAATTTCAGAAAGAAAAAAATTTGAACTGGCTTTGGAATTTAAAACACAAGAGCTTGAACGTTCCAATAAAGAATTGGAACATTTTGCTTATATTACCTCGCATGACCTTCAAGAACCCCTTTATGTCATTTCAGGTTTTACCGACACGCTGAAAGAACAATGCGGAAGTAAGCTGGATAAAGAAGGATTGTTCTTGTTAGGTCGTATCCAAAAAGCATCCCACCGAATGGAACTTCTCATTCGAGATGTTCTGCAATTTGCCCGGGTCAACATTCAACAAAAACCTTTTGAGGAAGTAGATTTAAATTCTGTCATTCAAGAAATCATTGCAGAACTGGATCTCAGAATAAAAGACACTCATACCCAAATTAAAGTGGAAAAACTCCCGGTACTTTATGCAAACAAGAATCAAATGATTCAGTTGTTTCAAAATTTAATCGTGAATTCCATAAAATTCAGAAACAAGGATATCTCTCCAAAGATCACGATCAAAACTTTTGGTACGGAAGGAAATTTTGTGGATATTCAAGTCAAAGATAACGGGATTGGATTTGAACAAGAATATTCCAATGAAATCCTGGAGCCTTTTAAAAGGCTTCACACGCAAGAGGAATACGAGGGAAGCGGACTGGGCCTTGCTATTTGTCAGAAGATTGTTTCTCGTCATGGAGGAAAAATTTCTGCAAGCAGTTCTCCTCATCAAGGCGCTTTGTTTGTTGTGACCCTTCCTTTACGAAAGGGAACTGCCACATGACTGAGAATATAAAATCAAACCTCATTCTTATCGCAGAAGACGACAGTGATCATTATCACCTCATCAAAAATGCCTTTCATGGGAATCAATTATCAGAAGAAAATTTATTCAGAGTGATCAATGGGGTGGAAGTCATGGATTATCTTCTTCATCAGGGAAAGTTCAGCAACAAAAAAGATTATCCCCGCCCTGCCATGGTCATATTAGATCTCAATCTCCCCAAAAAGGATGGTCGTACGGTGTTAAGGGAAATGAAATCCCATCCCGATTTGAAAGATATTCCCGTCGCAATCCTCACCACCTCTATTAACAATGAGGATGAAATTAATTCTTACAATTTGGGGGCAAATTATTTCTTCAGGAAACCCGTGTTGTTTAAGGAATATGTGGAAATTATCAAGACCCTGCAACAATGCGTCGTGAATTCTAAAAACCATACTTTATAAATCCAGTACTTTTTTTAATTGATTCGAAGAGTCGCGATGAGTTTTCTTTTCCATCTTCCGAATGTTCAATAATTTCCACTGCGGAGCAGGCAACTGTTCGGCACCGGGAATTCCTAAAAGATTCCAATCAGGATTTCCTTCTTTCATCGACAGCAAAAATTGTTTCTCGTGATCTGTCAGTTTATCCTTTGAATGGGTGATAATCCACTCTCTCGCTTCGAGTAAATCTTGAAGTGAAAGAGACACTTCGCTCATGCCTTCAAATTCACTTTCATAAATCGCTCGGATATCTTTTTTGACAGGGGAGAGCAGCTCATTCATCGGCCGATCATGGCTGATGAGGTAGACGAGGAAGGCCTTACGAATTTCAGGCGTGAAGCCTTCGTTTCCCATCAACAGTTTTATGTCAAATAAATCTCTGGGATGTTGGCGATCGAGGGCTGCGCAAATTTTGCCGCCGTAGAGATCTGCAAGAGAGGAAGTTGTTATCGTTGCTGAAAGATTAAATAATTTTTCTGCTTTTGGAGAAAGACTGCGTTCGTCGCAAGAGTACACAGAGCCTCGTATGACAAGGTTGACCTCAATTTTGATGGAAACATTTTTTTCTTTTACGACAAGCTTGGTAACTGTTTTCAATTCTGGATGAAGACTTTTTTGGACTCGAACTTCAGGCAAGCTGATTTGTATCGCTTGAGAAATTCTCTGCAAGGCTTGCCCTATATTTTCCAGAGATGTCCCCCGAGCTTCTAAAGGCAAGTACGTTAAGTCAACATCTACTGAAAGGCGTGGCATGTCTCGCAAAAACAGATTGATGGCGGTTCCGCCTTTTAGGGCAAAACATTTTTCGGAGGCTACAGAGGATAGGGTACGCAGCATCAAAAAAGTTTGTTCGTAAAAAGGACTGTCTTTCATAGAGAAGAACTTTCTATTTCAGGATAGTAATCTTTTGGAATAGTGATTTGATATTTTTTGTTCAACACGCCTTTTTTTACAAGCGAACGCTTACCTGTTCCGAAGTTTACTCTTTCAGGAGATAGTTTTTTGAGCCAAGGATAGTTTGCTTTTTCAGCAAGGAGCATAAAGAGTCGTTTTACTTTGATAGAATTACAATTTTCTAAAAGTTGTTGAACGAGAGCTGGCCGAAGACTGGTAAGCCCTTCCATTAAAAGATTTGCCTCTTCAAAGGATTGTGTGTGGGGCACGAGATAGAGAACTTCCAAGATTGCTCTTTCCGGGGATGAAAGACGTATCAAAAAATTACTCATTTCTTTTTGCGTGAGTCCGAGTTCCATTTTTGAAAATAAATTGGGAGTGAAATAATCTATTTTGTGTCCCCATGGGTAAAACTTAAACCAGCTCGGAAGTTTTGTCCCCGGATTGGCAAAAAGCCATACTTTAGATTTTCCCAATGGTAAAAAATGAGCGAAGCCTAACTGCTGCAACGCAGTTTTACCTCCCGCATGAATAGGAAGTTGTAATTGATTTTGAAGAGCATAAAGCCCCCCAAGCCACTCCACTTTTTCTCCATCTCGTATAAAAGCCCCTTGCCCTATGCGAGATAGCCATGAAGTGCTCTCATATTTGTTGGCTAATTGTTGAGAAATACCTTGTTCTTTTAGCCAGCGTGATGTTGCAACGGTGCCCGAAGGCCAGGCCTTAAGAAGTTGGTTTATTTTGCTTCCTAAATCACCAGTCATGGTTGTTAAATTAGCATTTAATTGAACTATAATGCAAGGATAGTTTAATTTAATTCTTTTTTAACAATAATGGGTTGTTTTTTATGGGTAAAAGTAAACCAAAATCTATCTTAAGTGGACTATTTCGCCTTCCCATCATCCATCTGCACCCGAATTTTTTATTTTGCTTTTCCCCCTGCAAATTTTTTGCAGAGGTAAAGCTCCAGATCTAAAGAAGAGCTTACGCCGCCAGCAGTAATCATTTCACCCTTGTCTCTACAAACTTATCCCCGGTAAAGCTCCTGCGATGAGCCCATCAAATTCAAGCCCATCCAGAGCACGCGGGTCGTCTTCGGCAATCACAATTTTAAATTTTAGGTGTAAAATTTCTAAAGTTTCTTTTTTTTCTTTTTGAAGACGACGCAGATCTTTTCCGTAAAGCATCACGGTATCAAAAGGAAACTCCCGGCTTTCATTTTGACTTTCTATTTCTTCGGCAAACTTTTGAAGAAGCCCGTATTCCATAAAGAGATAAGCCAGCTTAAAAGGAAGGTTTTGTGTGGTGATTTCTTTTTTAAGATCTGCCAAGAAAACAGGATTTACTGAATCAATTAAAATATTGTTTCCAACGGGTTTTAAAGCTGACACCAAAGAAGCTGCGGCCCCTTCCAAGTCTGCGTGGGGGCTGTTGTTGCTGGTTTTGTCGTCAATGATGAGGGGATGGTCACCTGTTCTCAAAGTCTCTAGTGATGAGACACCTTCTTTTTCTAACTGAGCCAAAGAAAGATCGATGACATAAGGTCCTGATGGAGCTTGAAGTTCATGATACACGACCCACTTTTTATCACGCGTGAGGCCTACATCCACCTCAATGCCATGGCCTTTTGCATAAGCTTGGTTACGTCTTTCTTCACGATCTCCCATTCGATGCGCGTAAAGAGTGACGCCTTTTCCATTGAGTAATTGAATCTGTTCTTGCCAATCTTCTGGAGTCACTTGACTGCGCCAATAAACATCCCACCCCATTTTTAAAAGCGTGGGATGGCGAGCGATCCATTTGTATTTTTCATATCCTGCTGCAAAATCATTTATCTCCTCCCAGGCTTTTTCAAAAACATGAGGATCGTTCATGAACCTTTCCCAATACGGTTGAAGCCATTCCTCAAATGCCGAATTTTGAGAAAGTTCCAAAGCCACTGATCCCAGGGTGGAATCTTGTCCAAACACAGAATCGCAAAAACAACGACACCATTTTTCAAAACTTTCCCCGACATTATAGGGGATATCCTCTCCACTGCTTAGACTAAGGGTTTCCTGATGAGGACAAATCGATGCGGTAAAAACTTCTTCGGAAAAAAATTGGGGATGAACTCCAAAATTTTGAATCATAAACGCGTGACTTTTTAAACCTTCCACTCGAAGCTCTGCCAGTTGATGCGCATGATAGACTCTTAGAGAAAAAACCTGAGCGGCTCTCTTTTGATCTTCTGAGCTGAGCGAATGGGTATGAAGTTTTTTCTGGAGCCCAGCATCTGCCACCTGAACACTAATCCAGCGAAAGCTATTGAGATGATAAAAAAGAGATAAATACTCCGAACGAAAAGCATAATGTTTAGATTCGTAATACTCTACGCTCTCTTTCATGAGGCTTAAGTAGTTTTCGGGGGACTTCAATCGGCTCAATTCTAAAACCACTTCCCAAACTTGAAAGCTTGCAAGCCACAACTCGCGATTTTCAGGTTCCAGTTGAAGTCGAACTTGAAGAGAACCCAGAATTTTTTTGGCAGAAGAAGCCAGTGTGTCTGGATCAAAAGATAGATTTCCTTCTAAAAGTTGTTCGACAATCAGCGGAAGATTTTCGATTTTGGAATCAGTGACATGAGCCTGAGAAACTTTTCTCTCTTTCTCTAAAGCAGATAAATTCTGGATAAAAAGACGTATCGAATGTGCAGGGCTGGGTTTTACTATTTTTTGCAACGCATCTTCAGTCGCATAAGCGTAAAGTGCAATTTCTATGGGGCTTAAGGAAAAGTCTCCATCCCAATCTGGAGAAGTCAAAAAAGAAGGAACCGAAGGTTTTAACCTCATCCAATTGCTTAATTTCTCCGCATAGTTTTTTGGCACACTACAGACCGCCTCTCTCGCAAGAGAGGGAGCCACAATCTTTTCAAAAAAAAGAGAAGTCGCCTGAGAAGTTGGCCCTTCAAGGCCTTGGTGGACTGCTGTGATAAAATCTCTTTCGTTCGCAAATGAACGCGACTGCCATTGTTGTTGAAGTTGAGTAATAAGCCCGGACATAAAATCCTCTGTTGCAGAGATTATCGGGCAACTTATAAATAAGTTTCATATATAATATTTATAATTATTATATCTTATGGATATGTAATGATTGGCGCGGAGACATTCGTTGAATCTTAAATTATATTGGATCGGGATGAAGAGGTTTTGATGAAAGGATTTAACTGACAGGACAGATCTCTATTTTTCAATGGTGGTTTTTACGCGTACTTCGCTTTTTCTTTTTTCTATTTTCCCAATATTGAGGTTTTCTATTGAGCTGCATGATTGCAATGATGAATATGTGATCTCTTGTGATTTGGAAAATAACCCCATAAGGGAAACGATTGGTTAAGCACCTTCTGGTATTTTTAGAAAGTGGGCTCCAAGCTTTTGGAAAGGAAAGAATGTTCTCAATTGAGGCATGCACTTCTTGTGCAAATTCCAACCCAAGACCATATTGCAGGTCATTGTAGTAATCGATGGCTGCGTTAAATTCTCTCTCAGCGTCTGGATGGAAGGAATACTTCAAGTGCCTAACCTTTTACGTATTTTTTTAAATACTTCTTCACCAGAGATTGTTTTGACTTTGCCACTTTTAATTTCTTTCACTCTTTTTTCTACCTCCACCATCCAGAACTTATCTATTTTTTTCTGAGTAGGATGGAGACTTCTCAAAAGTTGCTCCACAAGTTGTGTTCGGATTTCAATGGGCAGCGATACGGCTTCAGCAAAAAACTCTTCAGTTTTTATCATTTTAACCTCCAGAAAATAAAATTTTATTTAATAGGATATGATTTTTTGATTTACAAGTCATGTTTATTATTTGGAACTATACCCCGCGAACTTAGTAAACTTTACTTTTTCTTTTCAACTTTCATACATCGCCCCAGTCTTTGGGTAGCTTCACTTGTTGATCCAGATTTCCTTTTCCCGGAACATAATTGGCTTCAATACGAATGCCATCGGGATCTTCAAATAAAATTGAATAATAACCCGGAGCCCATTCTTCGTTATATTGGGGTTTGCGGATGAGTTTTCCTCCGAGGGAGGAAATAAACGTGGCCAACTCATCCACATCTTCTTTGCTTTTGAGGCGCAAACAAAAATGATGAAGGCCGGGGCGTGCTTGATTGAAAGGTTCCTGCAGAAAATCTTTTCCGGCTCTTGAAATGGCGATGCCGGTTTTGCCTCCCACGTAGTAGAGAAAATTTTCACCCCGATACATTAAAGTCATCTCAAAGAAGGGAAGCAGCTTGTCATAAAAAGCGGTGCACTCTTCGAAACGTTGGACGGTGAGTTGGATGTGGGCAATGCCATTTATTTGCATAGTGGAATAAAATCTACATTTCTTCTAATAAACTTTCAATGTCGCGAGTCGCATAAAGTACTCGAATGATTTCAATGCCATTTTCTGTCGGTCTATAAAAAATAAGATGTTTTTCAAAATCGCGAATCCGCCATTTTCGGATTCCTGACAACTTTTTGTTTTGAGAGGAGTAGGGGCTTCCCATTTCAGGCATCTCCAGAAGGTTTTGAAAGGTTTCTTCGACTTGATCGATAAATCGATCGGCAATTTTCTCATTGTCTGCCGCAATAAATAGAAATTGCCCGATCAAGTCCTCTTTAACAATAGGATGGATGAGGATTTTTCTATTCATAACAGGAATCTATTTTTTCGATTTTAAACGAACGCGAGATTCTTTGCGGATATCATCCCAATATGCTTTTGTGGCTTGAGTGGGGGAGCCGCTTGCAAGTCCTTCCAGCAAGAGAGCATCTAATTTAGACTGCGCTCTTTTTTTCTGTTCTTCTCGAAGAAGAGCCCGAATATATTCGCTGACGGTACCATATCCACCCTTTTTGATCTCTTGATCAATAAATTGTTTCATGGTCTCGGGAAGGGAAATATTCATCGTTTCCATAAAAAGTGACTCCTTATTTTTTTTAAGGCTAACAGGCATGCCAATTATTGTCAATATTTGGCAAGTGAGGAAACGCCGTGTGTTTGGGCGCTTACCAAATTGTAAAGAATTTATTTAATCATTACTTATTTAAGAGCGGGTTTTAGCCCACGCTACACAGCGAAATCCAACTTTTGCACTGTGTTCATCGTTAGAATAGTATTTCCTACTGTCATTAGCCTTCACAGCACCATCATCCCAAGAACCACCAACGAAATGGCGTAAGATATTACCGGTAGAATGAAAATAAAAAGTACTATTAACCCATTCGGCTACATTGCCACTCATATCGCAAATCTCTTTTCCATCATATTCAATGTAATCCCCTGAGGCTTCGCAAACAGGACGAGCAAATTTAGCATTATAATGTACCCCTCTCCCTATTGTGCCCTTCCGAGTTGCATAGTCGAATGTAAATCCCTTTGATGCAGCAACTTTCCATTCGTGCTCGGTCGGTAAACGCCAATTCAAACCACCCTCTTGCATATCAGAGCATATGCTCTCAGCTTCCATCTGGGTAACATTAACTTGGGGCATATGGGTTCCCGGAACCGTATGCTCTGACTTTTCATAACATAAGCCGGTGAGTGAAACGAAAACTGAATTGGAAGGACACTTGTCTGCATGATTTTGTGAAGTTATTGTCTCAACAGCTATTTCTACTCTATCGGCAGGTGTAAATCCTTCTCCCAATTCAAGCTCCAGAACCACTCTTTGGCCTGGTTGAATTAAAATATGAACTCTTTGGACTTGTTCTCCCGGATCAACATTTAAAATCTCTTCTAAAATATCGGCCCCTTGAGGATCTTCTGTCACATGCTTCATCAAAGCAGAATATTCTTCAGGATTTAAGCGTGCTTTTAATGGGATCAATTTGGAGAAAGAAGAAAAATAATGATTCCGAAATACACCAGGAACAAGTTCAAAATAAGAGGGCCCCGCATGCTTATTTTTTAGTAATTCCTGATATGGATTTACTGCTTTTCGGAGAGGGGGAGGGGTTATTACAGGAATTGCTTCTCCCGGAATCCCCAAATCGAAGGTATATTGTTGCATTTGAGGGTTTGTCTCCCCGGGGGCTACTCCTCCGAGACGCGCCGTTTCTGCAACAGGAGACCTCACCAAAACGGGAGGAGGAGCAAAGCCGGAAAAACCGGTCATCATTGCCCCTATTTGTGAAATCCATGAAACACTCATTGCATGCTCCTTTGTTTACACTTTAATTTATGTGTGACAGGAACATTATCGCCCTTTCAAAATATAAGTTTCATATATAATTTAAATATATTATATAATGTATACTTATGAATCAGGTTGCTCTACCCCGTTTGTATTATTTTTATCGGACGGCCTTGAAGAAAAGCATCACGCTGGCGGCGAAAGAGCTTTTTATTTCGCAGCCGGCCTTGAGCATTCAAATTCAGGCGCTGGAAAAAGATCTTTCTTGCCAGCTCTTTTGGCGTCAATCGAAGAAGAGTTTGATTTTAACCCGGGAAGGAGAAGTGCTTCTTGAAACCTGCAAGGGCATTTTTGAAAAATTGGAATCCACTCTCACCCAGATCCAGCAGGGAGAACCCGAGGGAAAATTGACACTGAGTGTTTCTCAATCTTTCGGCAGCCAAATCATTTTGCCTTTGATTAAAAAATTTCATCACGCACACCCCAAAATTACCACACAGATTTATTTCACCGATGAGATCGTTGATTTAAAAGCCGACCAAATCGATATCGCCATTCGTTGGGGCAAACCCAAAGAGGATGGACTTAAAAAAATTCCACTCATGAATGTGGATATTCAGACCGTTGCTTCCAAAAATTATTTAAAACATCACCCCAAAATTAAAACCCCCAAGGATTTAAGCGAACATCAAATCATTAGCCGGCGGGATGTGAAGATGGGTTGGGGGCCCTGGATCGAGAGTCTGCCGAAAAAAGAGCAGCCGGAGCTCACGCATCATTTGATCATCGATAGTTTTTTGGCTCAATTAGAAGCCGTTCAGTCCGATATGGGAGTGGCTTTGTTGCCCGAATACCTAATTGCTCACGCCAATAAAAATCGTCAAACAGTTTTGCCTCTCCCCCTCCCTAAAATGACCTATCCGGTTTATTTATGTCATTTAAAAACAGATTTCCCCCCGGCAAAAATTAATTGTTTTTGTGATTTTATTAAAAAGAATCTGGTGATTTGATTCTTTGATAGAAATTATATTTTCTTTTTTAAATTTATCCCTTAAAGTCCCGACCAAGTTTTTAAACTAACCCTTAATTTTAGGAGGTTGTATGAATCGTAAGTTTTTCCAGAAGCTTGTTCTTGCATCGGCTCTTCTCGCTCTTGCCGTTCCGGGAATCGGTTTTGCAGATCAGAAGGATTGCAAAGACGATAAAAATAAATTTTGCGCGGATGTTCAAATGGGCGGAGGCCGGATTATAAAATGCCTGAATGACCATTCAAAAGATTTATCGGATAAATGCAGAGAGTTTGTGAATCAAAAATTACAAGAACAAAAAGGGAATTAAAGTACTCCCTCAGTTTCACCCCTTTCAATCGCTGCGGAACTCGCGATTGTTGAATCGCACTTTCCTAAAGGAAAGCGCGATTTTTTAAGGAGCGCTCAAACAGTCCTCGCTCTTTTCAGGGGTAAAACTGAGGGAATACGAATTAAATCTTTTTTTATTCTTTTTCTGGAGTGTGTTTTTAACCAGTTGGCATTTATTCTTTAAAATCAGACAGTATTTTTTTTGCATTTTCGATAGCCTCCGGGGTTCCCACCAAGGTCAGAATGTCGTGGGCTTGTAATTTTTCTTTTCCGGTGGGGGCAACAATTCCCGTCTCCGGTTTATTTCGGGTAATGGCAATCACACTGGCTCCGGTGAGTCCTCTCAAATCAATTTCGGATAATGTTTTGCCTATCGCAGAGCTATTGTTTTTGAGAGGAATCGAAATAATTTTCCCGATACCGGGAAGCAGTTGCTCCAGGGAAGGCAAACCATTCGTTTTGTCGGAATGATCGGCAGGAGTCAGGGCTTCCAATACCATTTCGGCTCCGGATTGAATATGACCTTGAAGATTTTCGGCTCCTCTCCAAAAAGAAATCCCCAAAAAAATCAAAAGAACTCCAAAAGTGATACTACTGTATAAAATGGGAAGAAAAGGTTGGGTAATGGCGAGTAAGGTAATTCCCATGATTAAAATAATCATGAGTTGCAGGGTAATCACGAGAGCTCGTCGGGGCGCTGTGGCCAAATCCAGCGTTCCTTTTTCAAGAGTCGGGATAATTCCCGTGGCGAGAACCCATCCCAGTCGTCTGGAACATTGAATAATACCGATAAAAAAAGGAAGAGCACAGGCGCCGGTTACCAAGAGGATCAGGATGTTCGGAAGAGGTTCGGGGATATGTATCCAGAGGGTAAGCGAATGAATAATTTTTGTCCTAAAAAGGGAAATCCCCACCACAATACAAATCAAAAGAGTGAAATCCAGGCTGAGAAATAGGATCAGGCGTCGCGTAGCACTTTGTGAGCTCAGGTGGGCTTGTTTGAGTTTTTGCATCCAAGAGTCATACAAAGAGGTGAAAGTTTGAATGGAATGGGGAAGGTGTTGATCAATGGCATTGGCAACAGGAGTGGAGGCTTGCATGAGCCAAGGGGTGAGTAAAGTGGTGATCGCCGAAACGGTGACCGCAATGGGATAGAGAAAATCGCGAGTGGCTCCCGTTGTGAGTCCCACGGTGGCGATGATAAATGAAAATTCTCCGATCTGGGCCAAGCTCATTCCCGACTTGATCGATAAGCGTGGCGAATATCCGGTAAGAAAAGCGCCTACAGAAACGCCTCCTATTTTCCCCAGGATGACGAGAGAAGTGAAAACAAGAATGGGCAACCAATACTCCGGAATCAAAGACGGGTTAATGAGCATCCCGACCGAAACAAAAAAGATGGCGCCAAACAGGTCTCGCACGGGCAAGATCAGATGTTCGATTTGCTTTTCTTCCCCGGATTCTGCAACCAAAGAGCCGGCCAAGAAAGCTCCCAAGGCGACAGAATAACCAAACTTTTGGGTCATCCAGGCGATGGTAAAGCAGAATCCGATGCTGGCAATCAGGGTGATTTCGGGTCGATTCATGCGGATGATGAAGCGAAAAAGTCGTGGCACGATCAACAATCCCAAAATGATGAGAGTCAGGAGAAAGGAAAAGAGAAGCCCGGTGGTTTCAAATAATTTTGCAGGGGAGAGATGGATTCCCGAAGAAAGAGGTGTCAGGATGGCCAGCAATAAAATTGCCACAAGGTCTTCTACAATGAGGATGCCAAAGACGACTTCAGTCAGTTTGCCCTGAATGCCGCGTTCAGAGAATGCCTTGATAATGATGGTGGTACTCGAGATGGCGATAATCGATCCTGCGTAAACACTCTCGAGTCTTGTCCAACCAAAAAATTGACCGGTGATATATCCCAGCCAGATCATCAGGCCACATTGGAAGATGGCAATAAATCCTGCGGTGGGGAAAACTTTCAGGAGTTTACGGATACTAAACTCCAGACCCAGAGAGAACATGAGAAGGATAACCCCCAGCTCAGACAGAGTCCGTACGGTGGCGATATCGGCGATCAGTGGAATCGGGATGTGAGGCCCCACAATCATTCCCGCGAGCAAATAACCCAGAATGACAGGTTGTTTTAGTTTTTGAAAAAGGAGAGTAGAAATTGTGGCGGCTCCCAAAACAAGAGCCAGAGTTTGAAGAAAAGGATAGCTGTGAAAATCTTCCATTTTGATAAAAATACAATTTATTGTTGAGCCTATGCAACAACTCTTGAAAAAAAATACAATTCAGGTGGCGAAACAACTGTTGGGCGCTCTTCTGATTCACGAAACTTCTGAAGGTAAAACAGTGGGCAGGATTGTCGAGACGGAGGCCTACCTGCAAAAAGATCCTGCCTGCCATGCCTCGCGCGGAGTGACTCCGCGAAACAAGATGATGTTTGGCCCCGCAGGTCATGCTTATATTTATTTCATTTATGGAATGTACGATTGTTTTAATGTGGTCACTGCTGCTGAAGGAGTGGGAGAAGCTGTTCTCATTCGTGCTTTAGAACCGGTGGAAGGCCTGGATCTGATGCAGCAGAGGCGCCAACAAAAAAGCAAATCCCAAAAAATATTTCCCCCAAAAGGATTATGCAACGGCCCTGCAAAACTGGTAATTGCCATGGGCCTGAGCCGCACTCAAAATGGACAAAACTTGTTGGAAGGAAATTTGAAAATCGAATTGCAAAAAAGAAAAGAAAAAATGGTGACCACCACTCGCATTGGAATTAAAGAGGGAGCAGACTTGCCTCTGCGATTTTATCTTCGTGGTAATCTTTTTGTTTCCAGACCCTAAATCCCCTATCTAAAAATAAGGTCTCCCCTGATTGTTACTTTTTCCGCAATTTTATAATCTCTGAAAAATAATTTTAAATCATGAGTCAAAAAAAGGAGGGGTATATGTTAAGAAAAATTGTAATTTCTACTCTCAGTGTCTCTTTCTATATTTTGGGGATTTCTTTTTCATCTTATGGACAAGAACCCGTACAATCCACCACGACAGTACAACAGAGCAGCACTCAGGTTCAAACAACCCCGGTTCGTAAAAAATCGAAAAGAGTGATTCAGCCTTCCTCCACGACGACTTCTACTTCAAGCACCACCACAGTGACAGAAGTAAAGCCTCCTCCGCCTGTGGCGAGAAAGGTCATGGATGAAGAAACATTAAAGAAAATGTCCGAGACGCTTTGTACCAAGGGATTCAAAGCTTATGTGGGAACAGACAAGAAAAATTTGTGCTTGGGTAAAGCAAGCCCCCCGGATATTGCTTATAGTTGTGTGTGGGAAAAGAAGGGGACTCCTGTTTATGCTCCCACATTATCAGGCCCCTGTAGCCTTGATTTTGTAGAACATCGTGGGAATGTTTCGCTCAAAGATTTAACAGCAGAATGTTGTTATCGGGCAGCAAAAGGGCCCGCAGCAGCAGTAAGCCCATAACCAATTTTTTAAAAGACAAGGAGATGTGTCATGTGGAAACCTATTTTAAGGTTCAGACGCCTGTTTATTTTAATCCTCGTATCGGGAATTTTTATTGCAAAACCTTCTTATGCCGATACTCAAAAACATCAGTTTCAGTTGGGAACAGGAGTGGGTGTTTTTGTAGGGACTGATAATTTGGACGCTTCTTTTGATATTGATGTGGAACCCGAATTTTTTCTGACGAAGCATCTGAGTCTTTCAGGTCGCTTTGATGGAATGATAGGCGGAACAGACGGAGTTCATTTTGGTTCACGTCTTCGCTATTATTTTAATATTCCGAATCATTCCCGTTTTAGTATTTATGTGGGAGGAGGAGCAGGGTTCATGCTGGCTTTTGATAACAATGATACCCATGCTTTTGGAGACTTTGCCGTGCCTGTGTTTGGTTTTCAATATGATCTGAGTGAGCATGTCAAAATCGGTTCAGATATTTCTTTTGATATTATTTTTAATGGAGATGACGCGGCCTTTGCGACGAGAATCCAGGTGGTTCAATTTAAATGGGCTTTTTAGCAAACGATGCGAATGATGATAAGTGTGTCGATGAGTCCTGTTCCTGTAATAAAAAACCCCTTCTTGTGGAAGGGGTTTTTTATTTATCAAAAAGAAGCGGAATTATTTCTTCGGAGCTTTCTCTACAGCAACCGCCAAAGATTCGGTATAGGTGATATCCACTTGATCTCCCACCTTTACACCTTCCAGGTTTTTGGAATCTTTTATTTTAATGGTTTGGGTGTTTCCTTCAGGGCCTTGTAAAGTCACAGAAGGAGCTTTTTTGTCGATTTTTTTGATGGTGGCCACGATATTAACCACCGTGCTTTCATCCATCGCCGGTTTTTCACCGGGTTTTGCGGTAGAAACACTTGAGCTGACACTTTTAGTGGGATCTTCTTTATCGCCTTTTTTTCGGAGCGACCATACGAGGGATTCTTTGTAGTTTACTACAACGTCATCCCCTTTTTTAATTTGTTTGAAATTTTTCACATCGTCGCCCACCTTTACGGTGACTATATCTCCTGAGGGGCCTTCCAACTCTACTCGTCGGTTTTTGGAGTCGACGGATTTTACTTTGGCGACAAGTTCAACCACTTCGCTTTGCACGTTAGTGGTGGGCTGTGGCATTTTGCTTTCTTTTGCAAACAAGTGAGCAGAGACAAACAGCGTGAACATTACGGTCATGAAAGATAAAATTCTTTTCATGAAACCTCCTTTTTTAAAAGTTAAAATAAAAAAAGAAAGTATATAGGGAGGTTTTGGGAGAGACAATTAAAAATTTTATAACCTCTCCCTAACCCTCTCCTTTGTAAGGAGAGGGGAGAGGATATTATTTATTGATTCACCCAATTTGCCGGTAAAAGTTGATATTGAAAAATGGCAAATTGGTCCATGGGCATTTGCCAGTCGACATTGGCGATATCCAAAAATTGTAAAAATTCGCTTAAGCCTGTAGCGCTGCTCCAGGTTCCAAAGGCATTGATTTGAGATTGTGGGCAACCCGGGAACAAGCAATTACATTGAATGCCCGCAGGCACGTTACCCGCATCATCTCCACACTCTGTAGAAAACATGAAATAAAGCTTTGCACATTGATGAGAACCCGCTGCGCAGCCGTTCGCATAGGTGTAACCATTTCCATTATTATAAAAATCAAAATTGAGTAATCCAATGTTCACCGCGGGATTGTGTGAATGTTGAAACCCCATGTTTTCTCCGGAGCTCCATAGTTTGGGGTCGGTAGGCCATATGGATTGACCCGCTGTGCTGGGGTTGTTCAGCCAAGCTTGGGTATAGATCGAATTGGGAAATGCCGGGTAGGCATTCCCCGTGATGGAGGCTCCCGAGGCCATTGCATCAATATAAGTATTGTTTGGATCCTGAGAAGGATTGTCGGTGAGATTATACATTTGCAGATATCCTTCATCCAAAACACCATCTGCCGCATAACCCACGTAAGCAGCGCCTTGGCTGGGAGCGCCGGTCATCCCTACCTTCAGGGAGGGGATCCCATAAGTTTGTTTGTAAGTGGCAATGGCTTGCAAAGTACGTTCATCATTGGGGTAAGGAGCTCCCTCGGGTTCGAAGACAATCCCCGTGAATGTTTTTGTAATTCCAAGACTGGTCGCCAAAGTATTGATGTCATTTACCCAGCGCACGGCTTGCTTTAAAGATCCGGCATAAGTACTGTTGCTCACTCCCAGAGAGCTCCACCAACTCACCAGAGCCGGGGCATCATCAATTTGCCCTGAATAAATATCCCAAAGTTCATCGGATGCCTTTGAAAGATAGGGCAAAGCATAGAGCGCGATATCGGTCCCCTGAAGTTTTCTCAAAAGTTCCAAAATAACAGGATTATTATTGTTGCCGGCAGGATTCATGGAATCATACCAAGCCCCTCCAGAGGCGGCTCCATCTCCATTAATACGGACAATCGCTTTATTAAAAGACAAGTTGGAATTTGAAGCGAGCATTGTCGCGAGTAAATCATAATAAGTGGTATCCGGAGGGTTGTTGGTTTCAACCCAAAGGGTGAAGGTGTAATCTCCGTTGCTGGCTCCAAGCCCTCCTTTATTATTTACGGTATTTCCAGAGCTGTTGTTGGAAGACTGACAGCCCGTGAACAAGCTTGTTAAAAAAAGTAAAGCAACAATGGAGAAAAGCTTTGAAGAATTCATCTTTTATTCCTTTTTTTATGATTAAAAATAAAAACGCAGTTTTTCATTGTAAGGTTTGAGAGGGCAGGCACAAAGTAAAATTTTCAGAAAAAAATGAAAAAAGAATCAAGAATTGTCAGGGAAAGAATTTCTTAAGAGTTTATATAAACAGTTTTGATGTTCACGAATTCGCGAATCCCAAAATGAGACAGTTCTCTTCCGTAACCGGAAGCTTTTATTCCCCCAAAAGGAAGCCGTGGATCTGATTTAACCATGCTGTTGACAAAACAACATCCTGACTGAATTTCCTGGGTCGCCAGCCTTTCTCCTTTTTCCAGATCCTTTGTAAAAAGAGTGGCACCTAATCCAAAAGTGGAATCATTTGCCACAGTAATTGCTTCTTCATCATCTTTGACAGGGATAATGGCTGCAACAGGCCCAAAGAGTTCTTCTTGGTAAGCGGGCATTCCTTTTTTCACTGCTGTTAAAATAGTGGGAGGATAGTAAGCTCCTGTTTGTTTCGGGATTTCTCCTCCCAAAAGAATTTTTGCTCCTTTTAAAACACTTTTTTTCACTTGGTGATGCAGTGCCTCCCGTAAATCTTTTCGAGCCAGAGGCCCCAGCTGTGTTTTTTCGTCCAAAGGATCCCCCATTTTTATTGCTTTCATTTTCTCCACTATTTTTTTCTCAAAAGATTCCCGAATAGAATTCACCACGATAAAACGTTTGGCTGCAATACAACTTTGGCCTGTGTTGACCAAACGTGATTTGACTGCAGTCTCTGCCGCTTTTTCCAGATCAGCATCTGCCAAGACAATGAAGGGATCAGAACCCCCAAGTTCCAACACGGTTTTTTTAAGAGCTTTTCCTGCTTGTGCAGCAACAGCCCGACCTGCACGTTCACTCCCTGTTAAAGTAACAGCTTGAATGAAAGGATGATTGATAACAGCCCCCACATTTTCTGCAGAAAGGAGTAAAGTTTTAAAAATATTTTTTGGAAAACCTGCTCTCTGAAAAATTTCTTCAATCGCCAAAGCAGAACCGGAAACGTTGGAGGCATGTTTTAGTACTATTCCATTGCCTGCCATTAGCGTAGGCGCCGTAAATCTAAAAACCTGCCAGAAAGGGAAATTCCAAGGCATAATGGCGAGTATAATGCCCAAGGGCTCGTATGCGACAAAACTTTTACGGGCATCCGTCACAACTTCTTCTGATTTTAAAAAATCTTTTGCATGCTCGGCATAATATTCGCAACCCCAGGCACATTTTTCAATCTCTGCTCTTCCTTGGGCAATGGGCTTGCCCATTTCTATGGCCATGAGTCGTGCATATTCTTCTTTTTTTGCTAAGAGAATTGCACGCGCTTTTTTTAATAGAGCTTCTCGCGTGTCAAGGGGCGTCAACCTCCATTTTAAAAAATCCTCTTGAACCTTTTCCAAAATTTTATTTACTTTTTGAAGCGAGAATTCGGAGTAAGTTCTAATTTTTTTTTCAGTGGTAGGATTGTAAGTGATGAGAGGCATGACTTGGCGTATGTCTCCATTTGTTGAAGGCATAGTCTTGGTGACTACAGATCAAAATACTCAGTTGTTCTCAGACAAATGCCATTTTACAGCATATTGACTGAGTTCAAGAGAATTCTTGAGGTTGAGCTTGTGTTTGATGTTTGCGTAATGAGATTCTACGGTTTTAATGCTCACATAGAGTTCGTCGGCAATCTGGCGAGTCGTATGGCTTTGGGAAATGAGTTGTAAAATCTCTAATTCGCGATCGCTTAAACTTTCAGAAGAAGCCGCTGTCGGGTTTGTGACAGACCCGTTACTTAAGTGATTTACCAATTCATCTTTCATTTTATCACTCACATAAATTCCACCCTTAAGTATTTTGCGAATGGCGACCACAAAATTACGCGTCGCTTCTTGCTTCATTAAATAACCTTTGGCTCCCGCTTTTAAAACCCGGTCTAAATAAAAAGATTCTTCATGCAAAGAAATCATGAGGATGGGCATTTCAGGATGGAGAGAAAGAATACTTTTGGTGAGTTCAATCCCGCTGATTCCGTTTAAAGAAATATCGATAATGGCAAGATCAGGTTTGTTTTTTTTGACATGGTCGAGAGCTTCTTTGGCATCCCCTGCTTCATCGAAACAGATCATGTCCTCTTCTTTGTTGATCAGTTGAGCAAGGCCTTCCCTGATAATAGGATGATCGTCGACGATTAATATTTTATTCTTTTGCATAAAGATTCCTGTGTTTTTAAACCCATTAAAAAAAGCTGTAAAGTATAAAAAATAAGAGAATCCCCTATCTAAAAATAGGGGATTCCCTGAATATAGGGGGAACTAATAGGATTTTTTAGAAGAAAAAAAACAGTCTCATTATCTCCAGACAATCAGCCGACGGGTTTGATTCGTGATGATTTCCACATCATTTTTAGTGACTTCATCAGGATAGACATTTCTTATATTTACAAATTCCTCAGGTGGAAGTTTTATAGTCACACGGTAAGTTCCCGTGGGAAGAGTTTTGATTTGTGAAGCTTTAAAAGTGGTAATGCCTTTGCCTTCTTTTGAAGAAACTTCAACCGTTGTTTGATCAGGATAAGGAGATTTTACTGATAAATTTCCATAGCCCACCACGGTGATTTCTGTGAGTTCAGTAGGGAGCACCTCGATTTTTTGGCTCCATTTCACCTCTTGCATTTTAACCCTCAAAAAATATTCACCAATCGGGATTTTAATCATTTCATCATTGTTAAAAGTAATTTTGAAATTATCCACTGAGTTTTTGAGACTGGTAATTTCAATAATATCAGTGGCCAAGGGGCTTTCGACAGTTAAAAAACCAAAAGCGCGTTCACTCTTGGGGGCAACGGGGTCCAAGGCAAATAAAAAAGGAAGGGTTAAAAGGGAGAAAAGAAAAGCAGAAGTAATTAAAATTTTTTTCATAAGTCCTCCTTATTTTAGATGATTCCTTTGAAAAGAATACAGAGGGTGAAAAATGAGAACAATCAGGGTGAGGCTGATTTTAGAATGGGGGATTTCTTTAGGGATGTAAGAAAACCCTTTGAATAAATTCATATTCTTGGCATGAGCTTTAATCTGCTCATGAAAAAATATTTTGTAAAACCCAAATCAAAATTCAGCTTAAGTAAAATGGATCCTTCAGACACGGGAGAGTATCCTGCAGATGAAAAAGGAAGAGCCCTGGCTGAAACACGTACCTATGCGATTTTATTCAAACTCGATAAAATGCAGGAACTTTTGTTTGCCAGTTCCAAGCGGGCTTTGCTCATTGTTCTTCAGGCGATGGATACGGGCGGGAAAGATGGCACGATCAAGCATGTCATGCGCGAAATGAATCCCCAGGGTTGCCGGGTGGCCTCTTTTAAAGAGCCCACACCGCTTGAACTTTCTCATGACTTTTTATGGCGCGTTCATCAGGAGATTCCTCCCAAAGGTTATATCGGAATTTTCAATCGTTCCCATTATGAAGATGTATTAATTACGCGTGTGCACAAATTGATTTCCAAAGAAACCCAAAAAAAACGATTTGAAGAAATTAATAATTTTGAACGCATGCTGCATCAGGATGGAACCACTGTTCTGAAATTTTTCCTGCATATCTCGAAAGATGAACAAAAAAAGCGTTTGGAAGCGCGAGCCCGGGATCCCCAGAAACACTGGAAATTCAATATCAACGATTTAAACGAGCGCAAATTGTGGGAAGAGTATCAAAAAACCTTTCAGGAAACCCTGGAAGCCACCAGTACTCCGCATGCTCCGTGGATTGTCGTTCCTGCCAATCGCAAGTGGTACCGCAATCTGCTCGTGGGGAAGATTATTTTGGAAACTCTCGAACAAATGGATTTAAAATTTCCTCCAGCACCGAAGGGGATTGATTTTAAGAAGCTGAAGATTAAGTAGCGCGAAGCCATTGCAATATTTGGGGGAAATGATCCCGAGTTGCATCCGGATGGGTGAGCATATCGATGTGATCATAATCCTGCAGGTTGCCATTGGCCTTACTGAGCAGTCGATATTCGGCATTTTGAGCCCCTGTTTCTTTTAAAAAGCGATGAACATCTTTGGGATGCCCGAGGTAAGAATCAGCAATGCCTGCAAAATATAAGGTGGGAGGCAAGGTGATTTTCTGCACGGCTTTGGCATAATCAAACTTGTCATCAGGGCCAACCCAGGCAGAAGGATGCGTTGCCCAAAGCAGAATGTGTTTGTGAAACCGGTCCGTTTCATTATCAGAGCTCAGTCCCAGTTGCTTGATCGGAAGATAACCAAAACATTTCACCAGAAAACGCGCCACAGGGCCCCAAAATAAATCCATCATGATTAATTTTTTAAGATGGGTCACGCTAATACTGCGCTTGGTCCCGAAAAAAACCATGGAATGGACCAAGTCGCGATGTTCTTTAAAACGGGCGAGATAAGAAGCGAAGAGCACGCCGCCCCAAGAGTGGGCAATCCAGTGCTGGGGGATATTTCCCCGAATTTGGCAAATTTTGTTGATAAAAGCAGGGATGTCTTCCGTAATGGCCTCCGTTTGGCCATAGCGTGAACCACGATGAACCAAGGGCCGGCTTTCTCCCCGCCCACGCAGATCTGCCACATAAACATCAAAACCATTTTGAGCGAGATAAGGTGCCAAGCCTTTTTTATTTTTAGAATAAAAAATGCGACCGTTTTCAATCGAGCCATGCAACATCAGCACGGGCGGTCCCAATTTATTTTTTGAATAAAAGCGCTTGAGATGAAGCTCATCCGAGGAGGTGATGGAAATAAAAATAGATTCTTCTGAAAATTCTTCCAACATAAACAAAAAAATTACTCTAAAATTTTCTTTGCACTTTCCGGAATAGCATCAATCCCCGCGATCTTTTTAAACTTCTCAGCAGAAAGCGGAATTACTTTAAATTCTCCCTCTGCCAACAATTCATTTTTATCATTAAAGGCTTCGGCTTTGATGAGCATGGGAGCTTGCAAAGAGTTTTCTTCTTGAATGGATCCTACCAGGTGTAAAGGTTCTCCTTCTCGCGCCGCTTTGTGATAAGTCATTTGAGCCGATCGTAAAATCCAAATGGCTTTGGCTTCTTTTCGAAGAGCAGTGGGAACCCATGCGGCGATGCAATCCAAAGCCGAATAAATAATTCCTCCGTGGGTAATGCCCGGGAATCCTGTGTGGTTTGACGAAGGGTGAAAAATCCCCCGAAGTCGATCTTTGGATTGCTCATCGTAAAACACTTCCAGGTGCAATCCCATGGGATTGTCTTGACCACAACCAAAACAATTATTTTTAGCCATAAAAACATGATTGACGATTTCTTGATTCATAAAGCTCCTATTTCCCAAACGCACTCAAAACCTGAAAGCTCCATGTAAAGTTCTTGGTAAATCCCGGATATAAATCCCCAAAAGTTTGATGAAAAGAGCCGGATTCTCCGGAAGGAATGGAGAGAGGGCTTAAGGTGATATCAATCGTTTGTGTTTCTCCTTGGGCATTTATTTTTGTAATCCGCAAAGTGAGAGAGAGTAGGGTTTCGGGGGAATTGTTTTTGAGGGTTCCCTGAATACGATCGATTCCGAATCGATGATTCAAGGTAACAGAAGAAAATTCCAATTGGTTGCGAGGGATAGAACTCACGACAATATTTTGTTCTATGGGGGGATAAGGATCACTGCCATCAAAAACAAAGGCGGCAATTCCTACCAGTAAGCTGGGGATCATTACGGCGGTGATGAATTTGCGTTTTTTCATTTTTTTCTCCTTAGAAAGAATTGAGATAAGTGAAATAAGGCAAGAGGGGAAGTGTTTTATTCAAATTCAATTCTTTCGCGGAGAAATCTCAAGGCGTTTACTTACTTCCCGCCACAAGCTTCGCAAATTCGGAATGCATTACACTTAAAATGCGATGATAGTCTTCGCGAGTGATTCCACTTTTCTCCGAATAGGCAGGAGCATTTTGTACATCGTATTCGCTGATGGTATTTGCATCAATGCCTCCTACTTCATTTGCAACTTCTTGAGAAATCTTCTTTGGATCTGGCAGTGAATGATTACAAAGAGAAGCGTACTCAGGACGTGCCACGCTTCTCATACAAGCATCATAGACCTGACTCCCATAAGTGACTCTTTTATCCACTTCAGATTTATGAAAAGTAGCATCCGTTTGCGCAATTTGTTCAATAAATTTCCCTAGAGCTGTAAAGTATGGTACCGAGGGTTTATCTCCCGCTACTCTATTTAAAATTTCACTTTTAGAAAGTGTGACTGACATTTTTGCCTCCTGGATATTGGTTATTGTCTATTTTTTGTTTTCGTCACTTTTTAAAAAAAGTTGCTTGTAAAAGTAAAATTTTAAGACTTTTACTAATAGCTCATTTATTTAGGAAATATTATGTTCTTAAACATTAAGAAAGCTAAAGCTAAATTATCTCAAATTATTGAAAAAGTGCTTCAAGGAGAAGAAGTGATTATTGTTAAAAGAAACAAGCCCTTAGTTCGATTAAAATCCTTGATGATTGCCAAAGAACCTCGCAAATTGGGGGAGGGGAAATCCTACATTCTTGCCATTTCTGAGGATTTTGATGCTCCTTTGGATTTTGTTGGATGACCCTCAACTAAAGTCCTATGGTGTGGAATGTGTGTGGTAGGATTGTTTTTGAAAAAGCAAGGCACACCAGCCCTTTTGATTCAGTCGTTTCAGGCAGTGGAATTCTTTGTAGGTTTTAATTATTTCCGGACAATCTTTATAAGTCAGTCCACTGAGGAGGAGAAGCCCGTTGGGTTTAAGGTGTTTCAGGATTTCATCTTTTAATTCCAAAAGAGTGGATAGAAGAATATTGGCAATAATCATATCAAACTTCTTTTTTACTTTCTGAAGAGAAGATTCCAATATCATTCCCCTGATTTTATTTTTCCTGAAATTTCCCCGGGAAATTTTTAAAGCGATGGGGTCATTATCTATTGCAACAATTTTTCGGGCGCCCAATTTATAAGAGATCATCGATAAAATTCCGCTGCCGCAGCCGAGGTCGAGGAGAGAAATCCTCCCTATCCCTCCTTTAATAAAGGAGGGAACTGGGCTTCCACCCCCCTTTGTAAAAGGGGGGTAGGGGGGATTTTTAAAGAGAATTTTTTGAAGCAACTCCGCACACATTCGTGTTGTGGGATGTGTTCCTGTACCAAACGCCAAGCTGGGATCCAAATATAAAGTGTTTTTATTTCTTTTTTCAGGAAGGTTTCCCCCGCGAGCATCAATGGTGATATTTCCGATAGAAAAGGGTTTTAAGAATTTAAGATAGCGTGTGGCCCAAGAAGGGTCTTTTATTTTTTCAATTTTAAAATCAAGGAAAATTTTTTTCACCCTCCCCCTCACCCCCGCCCTCTCCCCCGCCCTCTCCCCTGTGGGGAGAGGGTAGGGTGAGGGGAGATTTTTAATTTCTTGAAGTAAATGGCGAGGAGAAATGCTTTTTGGAATTTTTGTGGAAAGAATAATTCTTCCACGGACTTTCTTTTCCTCTACAGTGGTAAGCCCCGCTTGATAAAGAAGTCCCAAGGCAAGATCGAGATTTTTTGAAGAGACCGTGCAAATTAGAAGAAGATTACGATTCAAGGTAGTCGAGCCACTCGATATGTTTTTTATTTTTTCCCTTCACCGCATCAAAATAGAGAGATTGTATTTTTTGGGTAAGAGGGCCTGGTTTTCCACTTCCAATCACGCGATGATCCAATTCGCGCACAGGAGTGATTTCGGCAGCGGTACCGGTTAAGAAAATTTCATCGGCGATATAAAGCTCATCGCGGGTGATCATGGTTTCTTGAACTTTGAAGCCTTCTTCTGCAAATAAACGGATGAGAGTATCTCGCGTAATTCCTTCGAGCACATTGGTAAGCGGCGGAGTTTTAATAATTCCTTTTCGTACCACAAAAATATTTTCGCCACTGGCTTCTGCGACATAGCCTTGAGGATCGAGCATGATGGTTTCTTCATAACCTGCGAGCATCGCTTCGCGCTTTGCAAGGATCGAATTTACATAATTACCCACGGCTTTTGATTTTCCCATCATCGAATTCACATGATGGCGCGTGAAACTCGAGACCTTGGCTCGTATTCCATTTTTCACTCCATCCTCACCGAGATAAGTCCCCCAGGGCCAGGCGATAATGGCTAAACGAATGGGGTTACTCGTGGCGTGAAGTCCCATCTCTCCATCTCCCACAAAGGCGAGAGGTCGTAGATAACCGGCTTTCAAGTTGTTAATAGTAAAAATATCTTTGCAGGCTTGGATCACTTCTTTTTTGGCAAAGGGAATATCCATCAGTAAAATATGAGTGGAATCATACAGGCGATCAATATGATCTTTGAGTCTGAAAATGGCAGAACGTTTGTCGGCACCTTCGTAACAACGAATTCCTTCAAAGGCTCCCAAACCATAGTGCAAAGTATGCGTGAGGACGTGAACGTTTGCATCTTCCCAATTCACCATCTTTCCATCGAGCCAGATTTTTTTTACTTTTTGTACGTGAGCCATGAGACCTCTCCCTAGCCCTCTTCCTTCGACGAGCTCAGGACAAGCTCTTTGTAAGGAGAGGGGACATATCTAGTTTTTATATAAATTTTTTAAATTATCTCCTAATGGAGATTTTATAACCCCTCTCTCCGTAATAATCCCCGTCACCAGTTCATGAGGGGTGACATCAAAGGCGGGGTTCCGAATTTTGATGCCTTCAGGCGCCGTTCTTTGATTTAAAAAATACCTTACTTCGCTCTCGGGCCGTTCTTCAATGGGAATTTCACTTCCGCTCTTCATTTGCCAATCGATCGTTGAAAAAGGGGCCGCGACATAAAAAGGAATTTTGTGTTCTCGTGCCGCCAAGGCTACCGAATAAGTTCCGATTTTGTTGGCGAAATCACCATTGGAGACAATTCGGTCAGCTCCTACTATTACTTTTTGGATAAGGCCCGATCGCATGAGACTTGCAGCCGCGACATCTGCGATGAGGGTGACCTCTACTCCATTTTTTTGAAGCTCCCAACTGGTCAGGCGAGCTCCTTGCAAAAAAGGACGAGTTTCATCGGCAAATACTTTTATTTTTTTACCTTGCTGGATGGCTTCATAAACAGGGCTTAAGGCGGTGCCTTGTCCGGCTGTCGCCAAAGCACCTGCATTGCAGTGGGTGAGAATCGTATCGCCATTGACAAGGAGTTTTGATCCGTGCTCGCCGATTTTTTTACAGAGTTCTACATCTTCTTCAAAGATCCTGAGCGCTTCTTGAATAATAAACTCTTTGAGTTGATGAAGATTTAAGTCGATCTGTTTTTCATAGGCCTTTTTCATACGAGCCACAGCCCAAGGCAGATTGACGGCAGTAGGGCGAGCTTCAGCCACTATTTTGCAAATCTCTTCTAATTTTTTTTTGAAGGAAGAAAGATCAGCCGCTTCTGTTTGCAAAGCCCCCAAAGCCACGGCCATAGCACCCGCTACGCCAATGGCAGGAGCCCCTCGCACGACCATGTCTTTAATGGCTTGTACCAGGCTTTGATAATCTGAATACGCCACATACACTTCTTCCATGGGAAGTTTACGCTGGTCGATTAAAACAACCTGATTATTTTTCCATTCGATGGTTTTGAAGTTCATGGAGTTTAGGCTGATTTTTGAGTGCGTAATTTGACTTTAGACATTTCGATAAATAATCGAAGAGCCTGATTAATGGCTGCTGAATTGGGAAAGGCATTTACCACTTCTGGTTCAATGAGAACGTACTGACTTCCTTTCAGATAACGATGATAGTATTTGCCTCTTGTTAAACCTTTCAATTTTGAAAAGTCGTATTCAGGTCGTAAATCATCTTCCAAAGTTTTTTTCGTTTTTTTCTTCATAAAACTTCCTTTCTCGAGGAGTTACTTTTCTTGCACTGATAATACGTATTCTCTCATTTCTCTCTGTATGGGCGATAATAAGTAATCGTGCTTGGTTTGAAAAGCCAATAGTTAAATGACGATGTTCGATCACTGAATGCTCTGGGTCATCCAGGGTAAGTGCCAGAGGATCTCCAAATATTGAAGAAGCCTCTTCAAAATCTATTGAATGTTTTTTTTGGTTTAGAATGTTTTTCCCAGGATCCCATTCAAATTTGATAGGAGATTCTCCATTCATAATGATTTTAGTTTCTTCTTCAACAACTCATTCACGATCTGCGGATTCGCTTTTCCCTTCGATTCTTTCATCACCTGCCCCACAAAAAATCCGAAGAGTTTATCTTTGCCGGATTTATATTGGATCACGCTATCGGGATTGGCAGCAATCACCTGATCTACAATGGCTTCAATCGCAGAAGAGTCGGAGAGTTGAGTCCCCATTTTGGCAACAGCCGCCTCAGCGGTTTCTTTATTTTGGTGTATGGCCAAGATGACGTCTTTCAACATTTTGCCGCTGATCGTTCCTTTGAGAGTCATGGCAATAGATTTTCCGAGTTCTGCTGCAGGAATGGTTTCAAAAGGTTTTTCACCTTTGGCAGCGAGGCCCATCAGTTCGGTCATAATAATATTGCTGGATTTTTTGGCATCGCTACAGAGTTTGACGACTTCTTCAAAGTAAATCGCCACGTGTTTTTCAGCGGTGAGAACATTCGCGTCGTATTCTGGAATTCCATATTGTGTGACAAATCGTTTTGCTTTTTCATGCGCGAGCTCGGGCATTTTTTTGCGGGTTTCTTCAATCCACTGGGCGCTTACTTCCAAAGGAAGCAGATCGGGATCCGGAAAATAACGATAGTCATGGGCTTCTTCTTTGGAGCGCATCGACTCCGTCACATTCTTGGCGCTATCCCAAAGCCGGGTTTCCTGAAGCACTTTGCCGCCATCTTTGATCAGAGCCTCTTGGCGGGCAATCTCATACTCAATGGCTTTTTCAACAAAACGAAAGGAGTTGATATTTTTAAGTTCGACGCGTGTGCCAAACTTTGTTTCTCCCACGGGGCGAATCGAAACATTGGCATCGCAGCGAAACGAACCTTCTTCCATGTTGCCATCACAGACTTCGAGATAAACGAGAATTTCTCGTAGTCGGCGCAGATAAGCTCCTGCTTCAGCAATGGTTCTGATTTCTGGTTCACTCACGATTTCAATTAAGGGAACTCCCGCGCGGTTAAGATCGACATAGCTGGAAGAGCCATCCCCATAATCGTGGACGAGTTTACCGGCGTCTTCTTCCATGTGAATTCGGGTGAGGCCGATTTTTTTCTTTTGTCCTTCGACTTCAATTTCAATGCCCCCCCCTTTGCAAAGAGGAAGTTCATATTGTGAAATTTGATAACCTTTTGGGAGATCCGGATAAAAATAATTTTTTCGTGCAAAAACACTGAGAGGCGCAATTTCGCAATGAAGGGCCAAACCCGTGAGAATGGCAAAATCCACGGCTCGTTTGTTCAGAACGGGCAAAACTCCTGGAAGCGCCAAACAAACCGGGCAGGTGTTTTCGTTGGGCATATTGCCAAAACGAGTGGAACAACTGCAGAAAAGTTTTGATTGAGTGAGAAGTTGGGCATGGACTTCGAGTCCAATGACAGGTTCATAAGACATGGCCCTTCTTTTAGGAAGACTTGTAGGGATCTGCAAGGGAATTTTAGTTGGTGTATTCAAAGTGGTTTGATAGAAGCCCTTTATGCGTTCGACTTCAGAAATTAAGAGGACAATTCTTGAGAAATTTAAAAGTTACGATGTCGATCTTTTTTTGTTTGGTTCCCAAGCAAAAGGAACAGGGAGTCGGCATTCAGATTATGATGTCGGTTATTGGAGTGAAGAAAAAATTCCATTTACATTGTTGGCAGAATTAAAAGAGGAATTGGAAAATCTGGATATTCCAGAAACTGTAGAATTGGTCGATTTCAAACAGGTTCCCTCTGAATTTTCGAAACTTTCCTTAAAAAAGGTGGAGATATGGAAACAAAAAAAGAAGAACTCGCTTTTCACCTCGAAAAAATAACTCAGGCTTTAAAAAGCCTTTCAGAAGTATTGCAAGAACCTTATTCCGTCATTGTTCGCGATGCCAGCATCCAACGATTTGAATATACTTTTGAGCTGGCTTGGAAGCTTTTTAAGAAGCTTGCAAAAACAGAAGGTATTGAAGCGAGTTCTCCACGACAGGCCATTCGCTCGGCTTTTGATCTTGATTTGATTGACAACACAGAATTGTGGTTTGAATTTCTCGAACATCGGAATGCCACTTCCCACACCTATAATCAGATGCTCGCAGATGAAGTATTTAAGAGTGTAAAAAAGTTTCCCAAGGCTTTGCAGCAGGTGCTTTCTAAAGTAGATGAAAAGAATAAATAGTTTGTTCTTCACTTCTTGTGTTTTCCCTATCAAGGGCATTTTCTGTGTTTTTTTAGCAACTATTTTCGCTTAAATTCGATACTCCCTCTATTAAGAAAGGATAATTTATGTCACTACCTATCGACCCACTAAGGCCTCAAATTGAGGCTGCTTGCAATGCCTTTGAAAAAGAAGCCATCCCATTTTTAACTCAAGATTCTAGCAAGAGGCCCTTGGTTTCTACTCTGGCAGATCCCCAAAAATATCGATGGATTTGTAGGAACATTGTTGCACAAACAGCCAAGGGGCAACTTGACAAGGGGGTTCCTGTCGCTTCAGTGAAGATATGGACTCCTGAACAAGTTGCAGTGATAGGGGAGTTTAAGAAAAAGTATTCTTTGGATCCTGTTGTACAAACAACCAGTACAAGCGGTATTTTTACAGATGGTATTAAACGTGTTTGGATCAATATTGGGTTAGGAAAGATAAGTGCTGAAGAGTTGAAAGAGTTTTTAGGTCATGAAGTGGGGCATATAGAAGATAATAGGAAGTTAACGGCCAAAGATCCTCGAGTAAAAAATATTTTAGAGGGTCAACAAACAGATGACAATCTTAAGGTTTTTATCTCTGTCTATCTTGAGCAATTTAGAAAGGCTGTCCCAACAAAAGATAGAAAAACGTTTGATCAATTATCTGAAACGATCATTGGAAATTTTTCCCTTATGGGAAAAGCTGATCTGATCAGTACAATTTTATTGTTAGGAGAGCTTTATCGTTTTGGTCAAGAATCGAAAGATAAACAAAAGGAAGGTCAAAAATCTTATCGCCCTTTATTGAATGAAGGTCAGGCTTCCTCCGAACAAAAAAGCCATTTAGAACAGTTGCGTCCTCTTCAAGGAGTGGAAGTGAGTCGATTGCTTCTGGTGGCTAAACTTCAGGCAATAGGGATTTGGCCAACCTTTAAAACGAAACCAAATCTTAGACCTGATCTTTTGAAGGATGTACAAGAGCACCCTCAGCATCTTAAATTTTTCGGAATGTGTATTCAGGCAGCTGCGAAGAACTGAAGTGACTATAGTTTTGGTTTTTGATGATGCCACTGGGTATTTTGTTCGTAAGCGTAGGCCGCTTTAAAAATTTTTTCTTCTTCAAAATAATTGCCAATCAGTTGCATGCCAATGGGAAGTCCACTCTGGGTAAAACCACAAGGCAAGCTCATTCCCGGAAGTCCCGCAAGGTTGACGTTGATGGTAAAAATATCCGACAAATACATTTGGATCGGATCATCTGTTTTCTCTCCCAATTTAAAAGCCGGAGTAGGGGTGACCGGTGTTAAAATCACATCAAATTTTTCAAAGGCTTTTTCAAAATCCTGACGAATGAGAGTTCGCACTTTTTGGGCTTTTAAATAATAGGCGTCGTAGTAGCCGGCAGAAAGCACATAAGTTCCCAACATGATTCGGCGTTTTACTTCGGCGCCAAAGCCTTCGCTGCGACTGGCTGTATACATCTCATGCAGGTTTTTTGCATTTTCAGTACGATAACCAAAACGAACTCCATCATAACGCGCGAGATTGGAGCTCGCCTCGGCAGGTGCCAGAATGTAGTAAGTGGGAACGGCGTAGTCGGTGTGAGGCAGGGAAACTTCCTCACAAAGGGCTCCCAGTTTTTCGTAGGTCGAAATGGCTTTTCGAACGGCTTGTTCGATTTCAGTATCCATTCCCTTCACAAAATATTCTTTGGGGACTCCAATCCGCATTCCTTTTACTTCACCCGTCAGGCTTGAGGTGTAATCCGGTACTTCTTTTTTGACAGAAGTGGAATCTTTCGGATCATGTCCTGCAATCGCATTCAAGATCAACGCACAATCCCGGACATCTTTCGTCATGGGCCCGACTTGATCGAGAGAAGATGCGAAAGCAATCACGCCATAACGCGAGACTCGGCCATAGCTTGGTTTTAGGCCTACGGTAGAAGTGAGCGCCGCCGGTTGGCGAATAGAGCCGCCTGTGTCTGTGCCCAAAGTTCCGAAACAAAGATCCGCAGAGATGGCGGCAGAACTGCCTCCACTCGATCCTCCCGGCGTTCTTTCCAAATCCCAGGGATTTTTGGTTTTTTTAAAACAGGAAGTTTCGGTGGAAGAACCCATGGCGAATTCATCCATGTTGAGTTTGCCGAGCAAGACAATCCCTTCATCCAAAAGTTTTTGCGTCGCGGTTCCATTATAAGGAGGGATGTAATTGTGCAAAATTTTTGAAGCACAGGTGGTTTTAATCCCCTTTGTAAGAAAAATATCTTTTAAAGCAAAAGGAATACCGGTAAGCGGTTTTATTGTTTTACCTTTGGAAATTTCTGCATCAATTTCTTTTGCTTTTTTAAGGGAGCCTTCTTCGCAGAAAGTAAGATAAGATTCTATTTTGGGTTCCACTTCGTGAATCCGTTTCCACTGGGCACGAGTAGCTTCTTCAGAAGAGACTTCTTTCTTTTTAATTTTTTCGTGAAGTTGCCAGAGAGTGAGTTCGTGAAGGTTCATCCGATCACCTGGGGAACTTTGAAAAAATGTCCTTCATGGTCGGGAGACATCTCCAAAGCCGCTTCTCGTACTGGGCTAGCCACGGCTTTATCTTCCCGAAAAGCGTTGGTGATCAGGGTTGCGTGGGAAGTCGGAGTAATTTTTGAGGTGTCGAGGGAGCCCAGTCGCCCCACAAAATTTAACATTTGATTCATTTGTTCTGTAAACTTACCGAGTTCATTTTCTGAAATTTTCAGTCGGGAAAGTTCTGCAATTTTTAGAATGGTTTCTTTTGGGATCATATATTTTTCTAAATCCCCCCAACCCCCCTTTACTAAAGTGGGGCTTTTTGTCCTCCCCCCTTTGTAAAAGGGGGTCGGGGGGGATTTTATTTAAACACCGAATATTTAAACAAACTTAAAATGGAAGGAATCACTCCTGATTCTTTGCCTGCCAGTTTTTCGAGTTCGCCGTTATCCAGATAAACTCCGCCGCAATGGAAACATTTATCAATGGTGAGTCCGCGAAAAAGAACCTCATCCATTTCAGAACCACATTTGGCGCAATGCATCCAGTGGAGTTTTTTGAGTTGTTCTTTTTCTTCTGCAGCCAGCCGATTTCTTTTTTCAGTGGCGAGTTTTTTAATTTGAGCCAGTTCTTCCCGGGCAAAATATTCTTCTTCGGGGGTTAAGTGTTTTACGGTCGTCATAGGATCTCCTTTAAAGAGGGGAGCTGGTTATCATAAGTGCTTTTGTAAACTCAAGTATTCTTGTATAGAGAAATAATGATCTATTGGATTACGTTTCTTTTTGGAAGTTTGATCGGCTCTTTTCTCAATGTCTGCATTGTCAGAATCCCTGAAGAAGAGTCCATCGTCACTCCGCGTTCGCATTGCCCGCATTGCCAAAAAGGGATTCGGTTTTACGATAATATTCCCCTCCTCAGTTTTATTTTTCTAAGAGGTCGCTGTCGGGATTGCCGCCATCCCATTTCTTGGCAGTATCCTTTAATAGAATTTTTAACGGGAGCCTTGGCTGTGCTCTGTTTATGGAAATTCCCCCAACCCGAAGTGGCCACTTTGTGGTTTCTTTCCTTTATATGTCCCTTGCTGGTAGTCAGCTTCATTGATCTGAAACATTTTTTGATTCCCGATTCTATTTCCCTTCCTTTTATTTTGGTGGGGCTTGGAGTTCGTTTGATTTTGACAAACTTCGCTCAGCCTTTTGGGGTCCTTCAAGATTCATTTTTGGGGATTCTGATAGGAGCAGGGGGATTGTTTTTGGTGGGCAAGACCTATGAGCTCATTCAAAAACGGGAAGGAATTGGCAGGGGAGATGTCAAACTTATGGCCATGATCGGTGCTTTTCTGGGCTGGAAAGCCGTTTTATTTGTTTTTCTACTCTCTTCTTTTTTGGGATCTTTAGTGGGTGTTTTTTTGATGATCTTTCGCCGTTTCGGTCTTCAATCTCAACTTCCTTACGGCCCCTTCCTTTCTTTGGCAGCCGTTTTGCAGCTTTTTTGGGGGATCTCCATCCTGAATGCCTATTTTAGTCTTGTCAAAAGGCTCTTTTCTTTATTTTAGCTTGTGCACAATATTTCTTAACTCTTTGTATCTATTTATATTTTTTTAAAACTACTCTCCAAAAAAACCTAAATTTTCCTCTTATTTTGTTGTATAATTATAATATATTTAATAGTCAATTATATATAGTTATAACAAATTTATTAAAAAATTTTTCCATTGCTTGCTCAATGATGGTTTTTCATGTAAAGTATTTGTCTTAATATATTTAACTAAAGGATATTAATCATAAAAGAGCAAACCTATGGTAAATCCCAACAACCCCAAAAAAAATGAAATTAAAAATCCCGTGAAGAATTTTGTGAAAAAACATCGCGAAGAGCTTTTGATGAGTAAAGCAGAGCTTGCGAGAAAAGCCAGTTTGTCTGCTCTCACGATTGATCGAATTGAAGCGGGAATGAGTTGTCGGATGGACACCAAACGAAAAATTATTTTGGCTTTGGGATTAAAACTTTCCGACAAAGATAAAGTTTTTCCAGACTCCGAAGTGTAATGAGATAAAGGCACATCCTGAAACTCTGTTTCTGGAACGGCATGTGCCAATAAGTATTTGCCATTTTATTTTCTATTCGATAATCCCTTAAATCATTATGTCGCGACTTCGATATCTCACGAGTGGTGAATCTCACGGACAGGCTCTCACAGTTATTTTAGAAGGCATGCCTTCGGGAATTCCTGTTTCTTCCAAAATCATCAACCGCGAACTGGCTCGAAGACAGCAAGGTTATGGTCGTGGGGGGAGAATGGTGATTGAGAAGGATGAAGTTCAAATCTTGTCGGGGATTCGTTTTGGAAAAACTCTTGGGTCTCCCATTACTCTTCAAATTCAAAATAAAGATTGGAGCACTTGGTCTCAAGAGATGGCGGTAGAAGGAAATTTGAGTTTGGCCAAACGAAAAGTGGATCGCCCCCGGCCCGGGCATGCTGATCTTGCGGGAGGCTTGAAATACAATCACGAAGATTTAAGAAATGTTCTGGAGAGAGCCTCTGCGCGTGAAACCACGGCAAGAGTGGCTTGTGGAGCGGTGACTCGGCAACTTTTAGGAACCTTTGGAGTTGAAATTTCAGGTTATGTGGTTCGGATTGGAAGCATTGATGTGGGAGAAGAAAGACCTTCTTTTGAAGAACGAGTTCGTTTGACAGAAGCGAGCCCTGTGCGAACCTTTGAGAGTCGTAGTGAAAAAGCCATGATGAAAAAAATTGATGAGGCCAAAAAGCAGGGGGACTCTTTGGGAGGAGTCGTAGAAGTCGTGGCCAAAGGTCTTCCCGTGGGTTTGGGAACTTATACGCATTGGGATCGCAAACTTGATGGCCAACTGGCCCAGGCTCTGATGAGTATTCAGGCCATCAAAGGAGTGGAAATTGGTTTGGGTTTTGAAGCCGCGGCTCGTTTGGGTTCTCAGGTGCATGACAGTATTTATTATGAGTCTCAGCAAAAACATTTTTTCAGAAAAACCAACCGGGCCGGAGGATTGGAAGGGGGGATGACGAATGGAGAGTTTTTAGTTGTTCGAGCGGCCATGAAACCCATTTCGACTCTTTATACGCCGCTGGATTCTGTTGAAATTTCAACCAAGAAACCTTTCAAGGCCTCAGTAGAACGTTCAGACACTTGCGCAGTGCCTGCAGCGGCCGTGATTGCAGAAAATGTGGTGGCTATTACTTTAGCCGATGCTTTTTTAGAAAAATTTGGGGGTGATTCTTTGAAAGAAGTAGAAAGAAATTATAAAGGCTACTTGGAGCAAATAAAAAAATTTTAATATGACCTATCCCTCTTTAATTATTCTCGCAGGTTTCATGGGCACCGGTAAAACAGCGGTGGGCCAAGCCTTGGCGCGGCGATTACACTATTCTTTTGTGGATAGTGATCGTGAAATTGAGGCGCGCGAGGGAAGAACCGTGCAAAAAATTTTTGAAATGGAGGGAGAACCTTATTTTAGAAAGTTGGAAAAAGATACGATTGCAAGACTTTCCCAAAACCCCACCAGTGTGCTTTCGGTGGGAGGAGGGGCGATTCTCGACCCTCAAACCTTTCAATTTTTGAATCAGCTGGGGGTTTTCGTGTTGTTGACCGCCTCGGTAGACACCATTGCGAAGAGATTGGGTCATGACAATGAAAGGCCTCTTCTTCGGGGAGGAGATCGCAAAAAAAAGATTGAGAAAATCATGAAAGACCGTGAACAAGTTTACTCACAAATCAAAATTCGAATTGATACGACAAAATTGGCCATTGACCAAGTGGTGCAAGAGGTTTTGAAGCAACTGGGCTAATCATGGAAAAAATTCTTCTTCGTCTTCAAGAAAGAACCTGCCCCATTTATTTTTCCAGGGGGCGAAAAGGGTTTTTAAGAGAAGTTTTGGAAAAAAGTTTTGCTTCTTCCCGATGGATAGTGGTGACCCATCCCCGCATTCAAAAACTCTATGGCCCCTGGCTTAAATCAGAAGTGGGATCTTTGGGAAAAATCGAAACTCTTCTGATTCCCGAGGGAGAAAAATATAAAACCCTTCAGACAGTAGAAAAAATTTACAAACAACTTTCCGGGCTAAAAGTCGACCGGCACACGCCTCTCATTGCTTTGGGGGGTGGAGTGGTGGGCGATGTGGCAGGTTTTGCAGCGGCCACTTATTTAAGGGGAATTCCCCTGGTTCAAATTCCCACGACCTTGCTCGCCCAGGTAGACTCTAGTGTGGGAGGAAAAACCGGCGTGGATTTACCGACGGGTAAAAATTTGGTGGGAGCCTTCTATCAACCGCATCTTGTTTTTATCGATGTCTCTACTCTCAAAACTCTTCCCCGACGTGAAATTCTTTGTGGCAGTGCAGAAGTCATCAAATATGGAATCATTCAAAGCCCTTCTCTTTTTTCTCTTTTGGAAAAAAATATTCAATCTTTTCTCAACCTCGACTTTTCTTTGTTGCAAAAAGTGATTCAGGAATGTGTTCAAATCAAGGCCCACGTGGTTGAAAAAGACGAGAAAGAAACCACGGGCCTCCGGATGATTCTCAACTTTGGTCATACACTGGCTCACGCCATCGAAACTCTTTCGGGTTATAAAAAATTTAATCATGGGGAAGCGGTGGCGATGGGAATGGCCTTTGCGACGGGGGTTTCCCATCAAATGAAAAGAGTCTCAGATGAGACGGTAGAAAGAGTGTTGAGCTTGTTAAGGGATGCCGGATTTCCTGATTTTTTTCCTCCTTTTTCAAGAAAGGCCTATCTCCAGGTCATGGCTCATGATAAAAAGGCGAAAAATGGAAATATCCGTTATGTACTTCTCAGACAAATAGGAAAAGTGGAAGTCAAAGAACTTTCTTTGGAAAAGATAGGGAATTTCTTGGATTCTGTAAAAAGGAGGGGATATGGCTTTTGAACTGGCAGAAGTTTTTCATACCGAGACAATGATTAAAATTTTGCAGAGTCAGGGACATGTTCAAATGGCCTTGAAACTTTGTAAAAAAGTTTTGGAAAAAGACCCCGGAAATTTAAAGTTGCGCGAATTAATGGGGCAACTACGGCCCTCTGTTTTTGTGACAGAAATACAAGTCGCTTCTTCTGATCTTTCGGATGAAGTGTCTATCCCTTTGGAAGTCGAAACATTGCCGAGGGTAGACACAGAGATTCCCCCACAGGTTTCCCCGGAAACAGAAGATGAAACTACAGAGTCGGGTTTGGAGCTCTCAAAATTGCAGAGTGTTCCGGAAACTTTTTTGTCTGAGACTGTTGTCAGTGAAGATTCTCTGTTGGTATCTATAAAACGCCAGAGTAAAATTGAAAAATTAAAATTCCTGCTCAGTAAAATCCAGGCGAGGTTTTAAGTGGCTGCTCGTAAAAAGAAAATCTTGGTGGTGCACGGGCCCAATTTGAATTTGTTGGGAGAGCGAGAAACGCCTCTCTATGGAAAGATGACTTTAAAACAACTTCATCATCTTCTACAAGAAGAAGCCCAAGTGCTGGGGGTTCAGGTGGATTTTTTTCAAAGTAATTCCGAGGGGATCTTGGTGAATAAAATCCAGGACGCACGAAAAAAATATGCGGCGGTTGTTTTAAATCCGGCCGCCTATACCCATACTTCGGTGGCGATTCGGGATGCCGTGGCTGCGATTGATATTCCTGTCGTTGAAGTTCACTTGAGTAATATTTATGGGCGGGAAGAATTTCGGCATCATTCTCTCATTGCCCCTGTGGCTCGGGGTCAGGTGACTGGTTTTGGGCCCATGAGCTATTTGCTGGGACTGAAGGCTGTCGTGGGTCTTTTGGAGTCTTGATGGATAAAAATCTCACTTACTTTTTGGAACAAGTCAAAAATATCTTTCGCAAAGACAAACTCGAAAGAGAATTGCAAGAGGTGGAGGCCGAATGCCTTCTTCAACCGCAAGATTTCCGCCTTAAAATCCGTTTGGGAGAACTTTATTTTAAAAAACGGGATCTTCAAAAAGGGATTACCCTTTTTCGGGAAGTGGCCGAGGCTTTTATCCAGGAAAGTTTTTTTCTCAAGGCGATTGCCGTTTATAAAAATATTATTCGCATGGCCCCGGGTTCGGTAGAGTTCAATGAGAAATTGGCAGAACTTTATTCGCAATTGGGCATGCAGCAAGATTCGATCAATCAATATTTGATCGTGATTCATTTTTATCAAAATCGGAATGAAAGAGAAAAAGTTTTGGAAACCGCCAAGAAAATGGTTCAGGTCGATCCCCAGGATGTTCAAAACCGGATGCGCCTTGCCGAAATTTATTACAACCAGGGCCTTCAGGAAGAAGCTTTGAAAGAATATGAAAAAATCGGGAGTGAGTTAAAAGGACAAGGAGGCAAACAACTGGGCTTGCTCATTGATGTTTTGGAAAAAATATTTTTTCGGCGCTCAAAAGATAAGAATTTGTTGAAAGAAATTTGCATTCTTTCTCTTAAAAATCACAAGCCCGAAACGGTTTTAAAAAAGATCGAAAAATACAAACTCACCGAAGAAGAAGATTTTAAGAAAATCCACGAAAAGGCCCGCGAAATGTTGGAGTACGATCAGCAAAAAGAAAAGGATGTCAAACCCACATGAAGATTTCTTCGATCAAGGGGATGCACGATGTGGGCCCGCCCGAGATTACCCGTTGGCATTGGGTAGAAAAAATCGCGGATGAAATTTTCGAAAATGCCGGATTTACAGAGCTTCGTACTCCTGTGCTGGAAGAAGAAGCTCTTTTTACCCAGGGTTTGGGCACGACCACCGAGATTGTAGAAAAAGAAATGTATGCCTTTGAAGATCGAAGTGGAAAACGCTTAACGTTAAGGCCCGAGGGAACCGCCTCACTGGTGAGAGCTTATATTGAAAATTTTTCAGCTCCCGGATCTCCCTATCAACGGTTTTATTATAAAGGCCCGATGTTTCGCTATGAGCGCCCTCAAAAGGGCCGCTATCGCCAGTTCTATCAAGTGGGAGCTGAAGTTTTTGGCTCTGCGCATCCTTATACCGATGCAGAGCTTATTTCTTTGGCTCACGAAATTTTTCAAAAACTGGGACTCACGGATCTTCAACTGCAACTCAATTCTTTGGGATGCAAAGAATGCAGGCCTTCGTTTCGGGAAGCACTGCTCAAATTTTTACGCCCACTGGCTTCAACACTTTGCGCCGATTGTCAAAGACGTTTGGAACGCAACCCCTTAAGAATTTTGGATTGTAAAAATGAAAAGTGTATCGAAATAACGGCTCAAGCGCCTTCAGGTTTGGATCATCTTTGTGAACCTTGCAGGTCCCATTTCGAAGGGGTTCAGAGAGCGCTTCGCACTTTATCCATTCCTTATTCTCTCAATTCACGCATGGTTCGTGGCCTGGATTATTATGAGCGAACCGCTTTTGAATTTACGAGTGACAAACTCGGGGCTCAAAATGCAGTGGCCGGCGGAGGTCGCTATGATGATTTGGTGAAAGAGTTGGGCGGGCCAGCGGTTCCCGCCGTGGGTTTTGCGATGGGAGTAGAAAGACTGGTGAGTTTAATTTCAGAAGAAACCTTGGGTGTTCCCATTCAAAAAAATATTTTCGTGGCTTGTTTGGGAGAAGAAGCCCAAACCCAAATGTTGCCGTGGGTGGTGAATTTAAGAAAAACAGGCTGGAAAGTTTATATCGATTTTGAATCCAAATCCCTCAAGTCTTTGCTACGTCAAGCCAACCATTTAAATGTCGATTACACCCTGATTGTCGGCGAAGAAGAATTGAAACAAAAAACCGTTCAAATCAAAGACATGAAAACTCAGGGCGGGCAAAACTCTATTCCTCTGGAGTCTTTGCTGTTGTATTTTCAAACGAAAAAATAATGAGTTTTTACGCCGACGCGGCATGTACGGCATGGTTCCCCTGATGAGAACCCACAAATTGGGAGAGCTTTTTGATTTTTTTCAAAAACTCGTCGGCAAGGGTTTGATAATTGGCAGAACCGCTGGAGGAGGGGGCGTAATCAAAAATCGGGCGGCCATCCAGTTGGGCTTTGTTTAAAGCCGTGTTGATGAAAATCTGGGTTTTCAGAATTTTTCCCTTAAAATAACTATTCAAGTTTTCTTCAATCACGCGGTTCATCGCGCTATTGCGGACATCCACACGGGTGAGTAGCACGCCCAACAGTTGCAGCTTTTTGTTGAGTCGCTCGTGAACGGTTTCCAGGGTTTCAAAAAGATCGTTGACGCCTTCAAAGGCGAGGACACTCATTTCGCAAGGCACCAAGGCGTAATCGGAAGCAACCAGGGCGTTTAAAGTCAGGTTCCCCAAATTGGGAGGACAGTCTAAAAAAATAAAGTCGTAATGGCTACGAGCGTGTTTAAAAGCTTCGTCCAAAATAAATTCTTTTCCTATTTTGGTGGAAAGCAGGCCTTCTGTCTCGTACAAATTTTTATCCCCTGGGGTAATCCAGAGCTTGTCAAATTCGGTATGAACCACGGCATCGAGAATATTTCCTTTTTTAGTGGTGAGTATGGCGGAAAGAGGTGTGTATTCCACTCCTTCAGGAATAATACTTCCGATGGATTTTTCAACATGGCCCTGGGGATCAAGATCGGCAATCAAGATTTTTTTGTGATGAAACTTTGCCAAAGCACTTCCCAAATTCACGGAGGTAGTGGTTTTGCCCACTCCCCCTTTTTGGGAACAAATACTCACGATCGTTGCTTTTTTGTTGCTCGAGTCGTGCGAACCGAAGGTAGATCTGTTTTCTACAGAAATAAGTTCTTTTATTTTGTCGGTGAGAAGTGACATAGAGATTAAAATTTTATTAAGCTATTTTTTTTAAATAGACAAGATCTAATCTTTTATTTTTTTAAAAAAACATGAGTTTATTTCGCCCTGCACCGCTGGCTCTCTACCTTCATTTTCCTTACTGTCTCTACAAGTGTCACTACTGTGATTTCAATTCGTATGCGGTGGAGTGGTCCCAGGATTTGGAAGAACGCTATCTTTTGTCTTTGCTGCAAGAAATAAAACTCACCTTCGAAGCCCTCCCTCCCTTTCAGATCCGCTCTGTTTTTTTGGGAGGAGGCACTCCCTCTCTTTTTTCTCCCCGGGGTTTGGAAAAAGTTTTAACAGAGCTTAGTCATCAGGCAGAACGGAGCCCTTCCTGCGAAATCACCATAGAAATGAATCCCAAAACGCTGACAGCAGAAAAAATAAAGGGATACCTTCAAATCGGGATCAACCGGTTTTCTCTGGGAGTTCAAAGTTTTGAAGAGGCCTATTTAAGCCCTCTGGGGCGCTTGCACACGGGGGAAGAAGCCAAAGAAGCCGCGGAGCTCTTGGCCCAGACAGGTGCTCAAAATTTTAATTTGGATCTTATGTTTGGTTTTTCAGGTCAAAGCCCCGCCCAGGTTTTGAAGGATCTTAAAACCGCTATTTCTTTTAATCCCCAACATCTTTCTTTTTATAATTTAACCTTGGAAGAGGGGACAAAACTGAAAAGTCAGTTTCAAAAAAAGCTGTTTACTCTTCCGGATAACGACATTCAGGCAGAAATGTATGATCAGGGGATCCACTTTTTAGAGAAAAATGGTTATTCTCTTTACGAAATTTCAAATTTCTGTCGAAAAGCTTCTGTTTCACAACACAATCTTTCTTATTGGAGGTACGAGGATTATTTGGGACTGGGAGCCGGAGCTGTTTCTTTTTTAAAATATTCTCACTGGGGAACAAAAAATGAAAATATTTATGGTTTGAGATGGACGAACCCGAAAACTCCAAAAGAGTATCAGGAATATATTAAATCCCCCCAACCCCCCTTTACAAAGGGGGGAGGGAGAAAGCCCCACTTTAGTAAAGGGGGGTTAGGGGGGATTTTACAAACAGAAGAAATTAGTTATCCGACGGCCCAAGCCGAGTTTTGGATGATGGGGCTTCGTTTAACGGAAGGAGTTTCTCTTCTTGAATTTGAAAAACGTTTTGGAGAGTCCAGCGCCCAGCCTTATTCCAAAATTATTTCTTCTCTTGAACAAAAGAGCTGGATTTCGTTAAAAGAAGATCGGGTGCAGTTAACCGGGCAAGGTCGTTTTTTTGCAAATGATGTAGTGACTTGTTTTATTTAAAGGCGATAAGGATTGAATCTATGCACAAAGATAAAGTGGAAGAATTAAAACAGGTGTTAAAAGGTAAAAAAGATCTGGAAACGGCTGGGCAGCAAGTGCCTGTGGAGCAAGTTCCACCTGTTTTGGCAGAAGACACGCAAGAGCTCGAAGAAAAACTGAAAAAGGCCCAAACTCAAGCCCAAGAAAACAACGAAAAATATCTTCGCTTGTATGCAGAGTTCGAAAATTATCGCAAACGTGTGAGTCGGGAAAAAGAAGAATACACCCGTTTTGCTCATGAACAGGTGGTAAAAGATTTATTACCTGTGTTGGATGATTTGGAACGAGCTCTCACACATGCCCAGTCTGCCGCCGAAGTCCCCGCCTTGATTGAAGGCGTGGAGATGGTCAAAAAACACCTCATTTCTGCTTTGGAAAAGTACGAGCTTAAAACTTTCGAAAGTTTTGGAAAACCTTTTGATCCCCATGTCCATGAGGCAGTTTCTCACCAAGAATCAGCCGACTTTCCTCCCGATACCGTCATGAACGAATATCGCAAAGGCTACACCCTGCGCGGCAAACTGGTGCGTCCGGCCTTGGTGGTTGTTTCGAAATCTCTGGGTTCTTAAATTGTAAATTTTCTCGCTTTTCTTTTTATTTCCCATTGAAAAGAACTCCAGTTTTCTGAATTTCACTAGAAAATTCCCAGGGAGGGGAATGATAAAATTCTTCGGGGGTGTACCCAATGGCTTCTATTTCCGGAGTGTTTGCTTTCCAGGCGAGCTTGCCTAAAACCACGAGACGCTGAAGGGGAGTAAGGCGTGAAAAAGATTTTGAGATGACCGCGATATCAATATCACTATCTTTATATGCAAAACCTTTTACGTGAGAACCGAATATATAAATTGCTTCAACCGCATACTTTTTTTGAAGAAGTTTTGAGAATCGTTTTACAGTATTTAAACATCCAATTTTTTTTGAAGCCATTCCAGGCACTCCTTTGCTTTTTTAAAAAAGACTTGCGCCTCACTTTTACTACTGATGTTTACAGATTCTTTGTACGTTGGGTAACGGGCAGCCAAATAGTATTTGTCTACAAGAGTCAAAGACTCCAACACTTTTTCAGGCAGGATAAGCTCTAGTTCTTTACAAAGGCGAAGAAGGCTATGGGTGTAAGGTGGAATTTTGGAATACGTTTTTACATAGGCTGCTTTGAGATATTTTTCAATCGCTTGTTGGGAAACAAAAGCACACCAAGTGTAGCGCCCAGACTTGAGAAGATCAGAAGCTGTTTCAAAATCTTCTTTGGATTTTTTAAGCCATGCCTGAATTGATTTTTCAGCTTCCATGAAAATGCAAAATCACAAATACCCGTGAGAAAGTCAAGAATTGTGAAAACTAAGTTTCAGTAAAAATCTAAAAAAGAAAAAAGTAGTTTTTTATTTTCGTGAGAGATTCGTGAGAGAATTTTGAGCAACTCTTTTCGTTGTTTGCCGAAGAGATGTCATTGCGATCCGCCTAAGGCGGAGTGGCACTCTCCCGGGTTTACTCGGGGATCGCCATGTCCCCGCTAAAGAAACAGTGGCGGGTCCTCGCGATGACAACAAATTTATGCCCATCACTTCTCTTACTTCTTATTTCAACACGACCTCTTTCGGAGATACGAACACCTACACCCGCAACCAGCAAGAACTCGCCCTGACTCTGGATTCGGCGGTTCATGAACTCGCCAACTGGAAAAGTCTGATCGCGATGAGCGCCGGAGGAGGCGCGTTTGAAGGCGGCAGACTTCTTGCCACCACTTTTTTAAGTTCGGTTCCTGTTCTTTCTGCCATCCCCCTTTTGACGAAAGCGGTTACTTTTTTTGCCGGTGCCTTGGCCGACACCAGCCTGACGCGTTTGATCCATCAGGCTTTTGGCAATGTGGGAGAAGAAGAAAGTTTTTCAGAGCAGATCACGAGTCAGGGCAGTGTGCGCCTCTTAGGTGTTTTGGGAGCAGGTCAATGTTTTGTGGTGATTCAGCTTCTGCAGGGATTGGCCTCGGTGAGTCGGGGAATGGTGTGCGGAGAAAGTTCTCAGAATCAACAAGGCAGTTTTCTTCATCACCTGCTGATGGGCCTTCAATGTCATTTTGGATCGGGAATGTTTGCGGGGTTGACGGGGGGAGTGGTGAGTGCAGTGGAGGCGAGAATCAGTCTTCGAACAAAGAATATGAATGTAAGGGGACAGTATGCGCCAGAGGCGCACCAGCCTTTGGCTGGGACGGGGCCCTTACAAAATTTTAGAAAAACAATTTCAGAGGAATTAGCAATATTGTCTGATCAATTGACTCCTCATCCTTCTGCTGTAGTCCCTGGTGGCAGGGGAGAAGGTCCCCTCCCTATTTCAGAACCTGCTCAGAGTGGTGGAGGAGTTTCGGCTTCACCCATACCTTCTTTTGAAAATCCAACTCTCTGGCGAATGGGCACTCGCCTTCTGGAAGGCGATTCCACGGCCTTGGCAGATTTAAAAGTGCAAACTGATGCAGGCTATGTCGCCGATGCCGTGCTGACTCTTTCTCATCGTGTGGAGCGTGAGATGTTGGGGAAAGATTCGAAAGCTGAAACGAGATGGAAAAGAGAATATCAACGCCTACGTGAAATTGAGGAGGGATGGAAACGTTATCATGCCGTGGAAACAAAAAGATGTAGTTCCGTTTCTCAAAAACAAGCCAGAGTGAGAGATTATGTAGATCAAGCAAAATTAAGAGGTCTACATTTTGATTTGGGAAGAGATTTAGATCTTCTTTTCAACTGGGTGCTTATTCATGAATATTTAATTTGTGAGGCAAGAGTTCTAGCTCCTTTTGCAAGGGGGAGCGCTCCTTCATTACTTGGGGATTTTTTGAGGGGAGATATGACTGAAGTCACTCGGGAAGATTCTGGAAGTTGTGTCCCCTTGGCTTTTTTGACCATTCATTTAGGCCGTCAGGTGGGCTTGCCTGCAGAAGTTTATTTCAGTGAAGAACATGTCAGTGTATGGCTGGGCGGAGAAGATGGATTTTTGTATAATCCCAGCTTTGAGAATATAGGAGATTTGAGAGATGTTCCTGCTCATCCTGCTTCTGTGTTTCATCCCAGAGATTACTTTGCAGAAAATTTGAAAGCCTCAGCGTCTCTCCGGCATTACGACGTGAGTTCTTTAATCATAGAAAGACCGTATGATATTTTGATAGATCTTTACCATTCAGGTCGGATTCCTTTTAAAAAAATAAGGCCCTTTTTTGAAAGAGGTTTTTCTTATCTTCCCGATACAACACATGGGATACGAGTCAATTGGGTTAATTTTTTAATGAGGAACGGGTGCAAGGAAACTGTTGCCCCTCACTTGGAAGCTTTGTATCGGCATCATCCAGAGAGTTTATCTGTTTTAGTTCAAAGAGGAGCTGTGTTGGTTGACCTCGGACGGGGCGAAGAAAGTCCAGAAGTATTGGCATGTACGCGACGCCTCATTGAGGCTCGAGCTGCCCGAGTGGCCTCAGGTTTTTTGATAGCTCGAGTAAGTCCTTTGTTCTTTATTATTCATCATGACAATCAAGGACGTTATTTTTCAATCGTTGAAAGCAATGACCGGGCGGCTTACTCAGAATTTGCTCAAGCAGTCAAGATTGCACAAGCGGAACGCCATCTGGGACATCTTACCGACACTGCTGAAGTCGTTTTAGCCCACTTAATAGAAAATGCGGAAGCATCTGCAGCCCGTAAACTTGTGCAAGATACTTTGGCTATGCACGACGACCCTTCTTTTATTTTGAGAGTAGAGGATGCGTTTACTGAAGCAGGAATGTACGAAGAAGCTCATCGATGCAGAGCCATTTTTGATTCGTTGCATGATCCTGTGGAACCACGAGGGATAGAAATTGGTAGGGGGACCCCAGTCAGCACTTATCCTCCTGAATGGGAATCTCATCATGAGATAAATCGACAAAATATTCGTCAAGCCTTAGCGATGCTCGAGGGAGAGGGAGTGGGGCATGAGGATCCTGCCAAGCGTCCCACTGTGATGGTGCTTGGGCCAGGGGAGTGTCTGGATAATGAATTAGGATTTATGGCAGAGCGATATCGGGTGATTCTTGTGGATTTTGATCCATTCCTTGTAGAGCCCGCGGTAAAGTTACTGCCCTTTCCTTTAAGAGATTATGTGGAGGTAAGACAAAGAGACTTGTGTGTTTTCCCCACCACAGTTGTGGCAGAAGCTGTGCTCAAAATTATTGGAACAAGTAGAGAATCCCAGCAAGCTCTAGAGCGGTTTTCGAATCTTATCAGTACAATGCCCCCTATGCCTCTTCAAGACTACACAGAAGGACAATCGGTGGATCTGATGATTTCTTCCATGTTGACTGTCCCCATGGTGGGCGCAATTCCATTCATGTTTATGGGTATGTTGAATTCAAGATTTGGAACTACAATAGACTTCGCTCATCTTTTTTCTAATCCTCTCATTACTGCTTTTTTAGGTAAACTCCACATGATTCATGCTCATAGTTTGATGCAATTTGTGGGAAGAAAAAGAGGGATTGTTTATTATGCAACGGATACAGAAGAACGTTACCAAGCGGATCCTCAACTTGCCTCTTTCCCCAGCAGGTGCCCTGAAGTTTTTTATGCCAATGGAGAACCTGTCACAGACCTCGCTTCTCTTTTTTCAGACGATGCTCGAGTGGCGGTAGCCAAAAAATTTGATTGGACTTGGAATTATAGAGCTCAAGCCGTCTCTTCATACCCCGCTTCTCAAAAAACAGTTCAGGCCGTTATTCTGGCTCCGGCAGATCAGTGAATAAACACTGGTTATCAAAATCAATCTTCCAATTGAATTTTCGAATGATATCGGTACCAATGATCCCATCTATTTTAAATTTTGAAGTCAGGTCTCCAATTTCCACTTCAAAATTTATAATACTTTGATTTCCTATTTTGAGTTCATTCACAACACGCGTAAATACTCGCTGATAACCGCCAATGGTTGACAAGCGCTTCACCTTACTTTCGGGTAAAAGTTTGAGTCCAATAGCTGTCACAAGATCAGCATCAAAAGTAGTGCCCGCAGAACCCGTATCAAAGATACAGTTTTGTAAAGTCAAAGTCTGGGTTTCATGGATTAACCGAATGGGCACGTATAGTAATCCATGGTTGAAGTGAAACGGGATTTTATTCATTGGAAAAACGGAGACCGGGTTGTGGAATTTCTTCGACTTGTAATTGTGGCCAATGGGTGTGTGCAAAAGTCATTTGAGAAGGTTTTCCTCGACGTCGATATTCATCAAAAATTAATTTTCCGTCATCTGTTGTAAAAACAACTTCTCCACCCATAATTTGAGTGTGGGCTTCGTCTATTTTTTTTTCCTCACAATGATCAATGAGCACAAACTTGTCGGGATATTGTTTTCTGATTTCTTCCCATGTCATTTTTTGATTCATCAAAAGTGTCCTCTTAAATTTGATTACATTCTATGAGCTGATTGCGCAAGGTTCAATTATAAAAAAACAGTGAGCAACTTAAATTTTAGTCTGTCGAAGAACCTTCTATAATTATGCATCCTCTTGCAACATATCTTTGGGGTTAATTTTTCATCATTTTGGGGGAAATGCGCTCTTCTTTAAACATTTGACCAAAAAAATCTTCTGTGAGATTTTCGTTTCATGAATAAAATTTTTGCGATTCTTTTTTTATTTTCTTTTTTATTTGCAGGATGTGGGGCTTTTGAAGGGGGAGGGACGAAAGTAAAATATCCGAACTCCGTTCACTCGTCTTGGAAGAGCGAGTTTAATCAAGCAGAAAACGCCTTTAATACTAAAAATTATTCTCAAGCCGAAAAAAAATACAAAAATTACATCCAAAAATATCCTTACAACGAACTCACTGACAAAAGCCGATTCCGCTTGGGGCAAATCGCCATGTTGAAGCAAGCCTATCCCCAAGCGATTGAAACTTTTCAAGCTCTCATCAAAAAAACACCTGATCCTGTGATAAAGGCCAAGTCTTATGTGAAGATGGGGATTTGTGATTATCGTCAGCAAAAATTTGGAGAGGCTCTTTCTGATTTTGCGGCAGTAGATGCAAAATATTTGGATATGCGTGAAAAAGCCAAAATGGCGACCTTTGCCGTGAAATCCTCCACCGAACTGAAAGAAGATCTGAACAAAAAGGCTTATTATTATGCCCTGCTCTATGACGCCGAGGAACCGCTTTCAGAAGCGGAAATTGCAAACCAATATGGAAGCGAGAATATTCCCAAAACCGAAGTGAAAACAAAATTTAAAGAGTGGGTTGAACTCGCCACGCCCATTGAAGCCATCGACCGCCATCTGCTCACTTATCGGGGAAAATATAGCGGTCCTTATCTCGATTACAAATTGGGCAAAGCTTATTTTGATGCCAAAAACACTCCCAAGGCCCAGGAACTTTTAAAACGTTATGTTTCTAAAAATTCACGACATGACTATGTGGCCTCCGCTCAAAAAATGTTGGCGGCCTTGGGGCCTGCACTCCCCGTGATGAAAAAGGATGGTAATGCCATTGCCGTCGGAGTGATTTTGCCGCTTTCCGGCAAGTATGAACAATACGGAAATAGCATTTTGAAAGGGATGGAATGTGCGGCTTCCGATAAGCCTCCATGTCGGGGAGTGCGCAATATCCGCCTGATTGTAAAAGATAGCGGGGGAGATCCTCAAAGAGCGGCAGGCTGGGTAGAAAGTTTAGTCACCCAAGATAAAGTGCTGGCTATTTTGGGGCCCATGACTTCTGCAGAAGTGGAACCCGTCGCCAAACAAGCGCAAGTGCAAGGTGTCCCCTTGGTGGCCTTGGCTCAAAAGAAAGGTGTGCCTGCGTTGGGAGATCAGATTTTTCGTTTTAGTCTCACCCCTTCGGCCCAAGTGACTGCTCTGTTAAGCTATGCCACTCATCAAAAAACGGCGACTGCTTTTGGAATTCTTTATCCCAATAATAATTATGGTCAGGAGTTTTCTGCAGAGTTTGCAAAACGGACTCCGGAATATGCGGCGAAGGTGGTAGCGAAAGAAGCGTTTGCTCCTGGAAAAGAAGATATTACCGAAGAAGTGAGACAGATGAAACTTTCAGTCACTGATTTAAGAAAAGGCAAAGCCAGTTTTGACGCGGTTTTTGTTCCTGATTCTTATTTGGCCATGGGAAAAGTCGCCAATGCGATGGCCAAAGCAGAGTTGGGAGACATCCTAGTCTTGGGACCCAATGCCTGGAATGACGCATCTCTGCCTTCCCGCTTGCACCCTTCTTTGAAGCGGGCTGTTTTTGTGGATATCTATTATAAGGATTCTTCGGATCCCCTGGTACAAGGGTTTGTGCAGGATTTTCAGTCTGCTTACGGCTATTCCCCTTCTACCCTGGAAGCCATGGGGTATGACTCCGTTCATTTATTGGGAGATGTTTTTGCAGAGAATAAAATTTCAAAAAGAGAAGCCGTAAAATCCGCTTTATTGCAAACCCATGGTTACAAAGGAGTCACGGGCCTGAAAGGTTTTCAAAACGATCGGGAAGCCGAAGTGAAGCCTCTCATTTTAGGTGTGGAAGGGGATTCCATTAAAGAGTTACAGTAGGCTGTGGTGAAAACAATTTCTCAAATGGGTGAGTCCGGTTTTATTCAGGAGATTTCAAAAATCTTGAAAAGAAAAACTCCCCAGGTTCTTTGTGGCCTGGGAGACGATGCCGCTGTTCTTCGATTCGCAAATCAAAAAATTCTTTTTACAACCGATGCCTTGCTCGAAGGAGTTCATTTTGATTGGCGCTACTGCCGGGCGTTTCTTTTGGGAAGAAAAGCTTTATCTGTCAACTTGAGTGATATTGCAGCCATGGGCGGTAAACCCAAGTGGGCTGTGATTTCTCTGGCTGTTCCTCCGAATACTTCATTGAAAATTTTGCGGGAGTTTTACCTGGGGCTTCAAAGTTGTGCCCGCGAATTTGATGTGGAGATCGTGGGAGGAGATACGGATCAATCCAAAAACGGATGGAAAATTACAGTGGCCCTCATCGGAGAAGCGTCTCACCCGATTTATCGTTCAGGAGCGAAAGTGGGCGATGAAATTTGGGTGACAGGATGTTTGGGCAAGTCCATTCAAAATCCTGTTCCTAGAGTCCAAGAAGGACAAGCTTTGGCAAAGCATCACTTGGCCTCGAGCCTCATCGATATCAGCGATGGTTTTCTTTTGGATTTGGAGCATCTTTGCAAAGCCTCTCGGGTAGGGGCTCAAGTTTACGCCGAAAAAATTCCCAAACTTTCCCAGATTTCTTTGGAGAAAGCCCTGACTCGGGGAGAAGATTACGAACTCATTTTTACAGCTTCGCCGAAACGAAGAAAAAAATTGGAAAAAATTTTTGGACGTTTTGAAACAAAACTCACTTGTGTAGGGGAAGTGATTTTGAAAAAAAATGGAGTGATTGTTTTGGATCAAAAAGGCCAGGCAATCAAGATTTCTAAAAAAGGTTATTCTCATTTTTCATGAATAAAAAATTTTTAGAACTTGCTTTAGCTCGTGTAGTTTCGAAAGAAGATGTCTTGGTCAATCCGCCGTGCTCTTACTTTTCTCGTTGTGGAGGATGCCAGTTACAGCATTTAAAATACGAGTTTCAACTTCATTTTAAAACAGAAGTTTTAAGAGAGATGCTTCAAGAAATTGCAGGGATTTCTTGTCCTCGAATTGATTCTGCTATTCCTGCAAAAAATCCTTTTCATTACCGCAGTCGCATTCGTCTTCAGGTGTCTGGGCAGGGAGAAGTAGGTTTTTTTAAAACCCGTTCTCATGAGGTGGTTCCCATTGATCGTTGTGAGATCGCAGAGGAAAGATTAAACGAAAAAATTCCAGAAACTAAAATTTTGGCAAGAAAATTATTAGAAAAAGATCCCACCCAACGACATGAAATTGAGATTCGGAGAGAGGGTGAAAAAATTGTTTTGGCGACAGATCCTCAAGAAGAGGGCTTCACTCAGGTGAATGCCGACCAAAATCAAAAATTAGTGGAACTGGTTTTAAAAAATCTGGAACTGAGCGGAAAAGAAAAAGTTCTCGAATTGTTTGCCGGAGAAGGCAATTTTACCTTTCCAATTTCTAAAACAGCAAAATCAGTGCTAGCCATAGAAAGCAGTGAAGCGTCTGTTCTTCGAGCAGAAGAAAGAATTAAAAAAGAACATTTTAGAAATGTTCAGTTTATTCAATCGACGGCTTTTCGATTTTTAGAAAATCCCCCCACTTTTGTAAAGGGGGGTCAGGGGGGATTTGATCGTCTTTTGCTAGATCCTCCCCGCAAAGGGGCTTTCGAGTGTTTGGAGGGAATTGCAAAACTCAAAGCTCCTCTTTTGATCTATGTCTCTTGCGATCCGGAAACGCTCGCCCGAGATGTTCAAATGCTGATGAAGCTGGGTTATCACCATGACTTTTCACAAGTGATCGATATGTTTCCGCAGACTTATCATGTGGAATCTGTTACACGATTGTCTCAGTTCCCCACTTGACATTACGTACGCTATAGCGTACGTTTTTAAAAAATAGGAGGCCGTATGACCACTTTAACAGCCAGTGAAGCGAGAGCTGATTTATATCATTTATTAGATGAAGTGACAGAGTCTCATAAACCTATCCAAATCTCAGGGAAGCGCAACAATGCAGTTTTAATTTCTGGGGAGGATTGGGAAGCCATTCAAGAAACTCTTTATCTTTTGTCTATTCCGGGGATGAGAGAATCCATTCGGAAAGGATTAAAAACACCTGTGGGTAAATGTGCAGGGGTTTTGAAGTGGTAAAGTGGAAGCTGGTATTTACAAAACAGTCTCAAAAAGACGCAAAAAAACTGAATTCTTCTGGCCTGCGGACCAAAGCAGAAACTCTTTTGCAAATCTTAAGCGAGAACCCTTATCAAAATCCTCCCCCTTTTGAAAAGTTAGTGGGAGATTTATCCGGAGCCTATTCGCGTCGAATCAATATTCAACACCGCTTGGTTTATCAGAGCTTGGATCAAACAAAGACCCTTAAAATTATTAGAATGTGGACTCATTATGATTGAAATTTTATCTTTCAAGAAGTAGCAGCGAGAAAATTTGGATACATGGCAGTTTATTAACATTTTAGTTAACAGTTTGTTGACAAACTCAGTTATTTAAACACCGACTTTCTTATTTTTTTGATAGTCGATTAATTTTTGTTTTCTTTTTTTCCCCTCGCCCCTTGCGGGAGAGGGTTAGGGAGAGGGACAATC